>ENA-OPZZ01002025-OPZZ01002025.1-human-gut-metagenome-genome-assembly--contig:-NODE-2025-length-10921-cov-2.716139_pt1 | contig 10921 bp, 7 predicted proteins | sample MGYA00242487_ERZ504511 | MGnify/ENA primary metagenome ERZ504511 (study PRJEB26092, sample SAMD00036241) | human gut metagenome | host: Homo sapiens | study: EMG produced TPA metagenomics assembly of... | reverse complement strand
AACAGACAAGTTATTTTCTCATTATACCCGATTTTTTTCAGCCTGTACCGATACGCCCTTAAGATTCTGCGGATATGCTCTTCTGTCACTGCTTCTTCCGGCAGAATCTTTCTTTTTGGCAGCTCCAACACCTTTGTTGGTGTCTATTTTCACTTTCCAATAGTAGGGAGCATTACATTTTAATGTTTTTCCCTGATAAGTGATCCATTGGGAAGCGTCAGATTCAATCTTTCCTGAATCCCAAATATCTCCTTTTCCTTGTTCCAATAGCTCCGGGGAAGATGCGACAAGAATGTGATACGCAGTTTGTATCACATTCTGTTCATCCGATTCGATGCGCCAGCTCAATCGGGGTTGGCGCACATCGATACCTGCCGGATTTTTCAACTGCTCCGTTCGCAGGTCAGTGATACCTATGGCTGCGTATATGGACCCGGTAAAGAGCAGAAGAAAGAAAAATGATACTATTCTTTTATTCATAAGTATGTTTTCATAATTCGTTTATATAATAAATTTAAGCACGGATTGCACGGATTAACGCTGTTGTTTTAATTATCTGTCATTCTGAAAGCCGTGAAATCCGTGTAATCTGTGCCTAATAATACAAAATTATTTAGCCCATTTTTGTTGTGCATTTGGTAATTCTGTCCAGGCCTTCTCTACATAGTTCTTACTACTATCCACTACAATCAGAATATGATCGTTTCCACTGCAATAACCACTGTCGTGCTGGAATTTGTGCACTCCGTTATCAAATTCTCCGATGTATTCCAGTTTACCATCTTTCGTGGTGTACCACCAGGCATTCTTTTTTGCGCCGCTAATCTTGCTGAAATCAACTTCCATCGGACGTCCGGTATAGTTGTATACCATCAGATAATCATTTCCACGTGTAGCGATAGCGCGGTCATAACGTTCTCCATTCTGTCCTGTGATGATAGACTGATCGGGTATGCGTTCGAAGAACGGGAAAGTCAACATCAGGTTTTTCAGATACTTCATCTGATTGTAGCCCGGATCATTCAACGCATCATACCAAGGTTTCTTTGCACCATAAGCACCACCTACACCCGGTTTGATAAATTGCATGATGGAATTATGACCGTAAGTATGTCCGAAAGAACCTGCAAATACAGACCAATAAGCATAACGACGTACGTCATAATCCTTCCACAACAGTTCATTCTCATCGTGCAGGCCATGAGGAATTTCTTCGTAGACCGGTTCGCCGTCAATCACAGGTTTCATGGGTTCCATGGCCATGCTGCGTTCTACAAAACGCCAGTTATCTTCTTCCGTATTTTCTTCGATAGGATAGTCACCATCTCCGAAACGTTGTCCGTAGCGGCGGTGTCCGCTTTGGAACATGTTGAAATCCAACCAGGGAGCATTATTGAACCAAGTTGCGGAGGTTGTCCTTCCGCGTGGATGGAATGTCATCAGGTGATTTTTGTCGATAGCCTTGATAGAGGTTGCTAATGCTTCCCATTCGGCTGTTTTCACGTCTCCGCGAATATCCCCACCGATAAACCAGATAATATTGGGTTCGTCCTTATAACGCTCCGCTAAAAACTTGCCGTATGCTTTTGCCTGTTCTACAGTCATTTCGCCCCGATTTACCGGGCTTCCCCAAATACAGACCATACCGATATACTGACCTTTCTTGGCTGCTGTACGGATGATGTAATCCATGTGGTCCCAATAACCGTATACACCTTTTTGATTGATGTTTTTGAAGTTATATCCGTCAATCATCGAATATTGTCCGTAGATATTCATAGACGGAACATTGTTCAACGTTTGAACCTGAATCACGTTGTATCCGCGACGTTTGCATTGTTCCAGGTAATATTCGGCTTCATCCCGGTTCAAGCGTTCGGGCAATAGCCAACCGGTTTCTCCTAACCAAAAGAAAGGAGCACCGTTTTCGTGTTTCAGGTAACGTCCCTCTTCGGAAACTACGAGTTTGCCGTTGTCCCAGGGGATATACGTCTTTTGTGTTTTCTTCTGTGCTGCAGCCGAAGTTGCCATTGTCAATAGCAGCAACAAAAGGGGAATAATCTTGAATTTTCTCATTGTATTTTATCGTTTTTAGTTTATTTTTTAGTCATTTTCTCATACTCAATAGCAGCCAAGATGAATGAACCTACCGATTTCGGATCATTTTCTATGATCGGTTCACTGATATAATATTCAAATGAGCCGTCACGGTATCTTTTTGAATCTCCACCCAATCCTGCAACAGCACAGCAATTGGTGATTGTATAACTGCCATCTTCTTCCAAACGGGTAAATGTCTTTACCATTCCGTCAAAGGCTTTTTGTGTCGGTTCGATATATTCGTTGCCAATATATCCTTTATTAATAGCTTTGGCAAGCGTATAGATAAACAGGGCAGTGGCAGATGATTCCAAATAATTACCTTCACGCGCTCCCTGATCGGTTACCTGATACCAGGTTCCGGATGAAGGATCCTGATATTTCACAATCGCTTTAGCCAATCCCTGCAGAATCTGTATAATGCTGTCGCGTCCGGCAGTTTCCTGTGGCAGGAAGTCCAGTACATCTACAATAGCTGCTCCATACCATCCGATGCTGCGACTCCAAAAATTAGGAGAGCAACCCGTTTCAGGATTGGACCATTTCTGTTCGCGACTTTCATCCCATCCGTGATAATAAAGCCCTGTTGCGGGATCATAAGTCTTGCTCTTTATCAAAAGAATTTGTTTCGTTGCTTCGTCAAATAAAGCAGGTTCATCAAAAGTAGCACCATATTGAACCAGATAAGGAGAAGCCATAAAAATTCCGTCCAACCACATTTGATGAGGATATCTCAATTTATGCCAAAATCCTCCCTCACTGGTACGGGGTTGCTCCGCCATTTGCTTGCGTAAAGTATCCATAGCTATTTTGTAGCGTTCGTCTCCGGTCTGTGCATAAAGATCGAAAAGGATCTTTCCGCCGTTGACATTATCAATATTGAATGAAAGATACTTCATGGTTTTGATATGCCCGTCAGCATCTATCAGGCTATCCGCATAAATCTTGGCATACTCATAATATGTACTGTCCCCGGTATGTTTCCATTCTTCCAACATGGATTTCACTACAAGTCCGTGGGTATATCCCCAACGTGGTTTTTTTGCTTTTTCAATCATCCAGGGTTCGGGAAAACGTTGCATTTCGGAGCGTGCCATGCGTTCACTCCATTTTTCCGTTTCTGCTTTTTGAGGTGCTGTGCAAGCCAGAAAACAAGCAGTTCCACAGACGGCAATCAGTTTTAATAAGTTCTTGTTCATTATCGGTCGAGTTATTATTTTCCAATCAGTACATATTCTTTTCCTGCTTTGGTAGGCAGATCATAGAGGTAAGTCTCTGCAATTTCCACTTTGTTCAAGTTTGCTTTTTCGTTGATCAACGGTTTCGGAATACTAGGGACTATATAAAGGGGATTCGGGTTTTCGCCTTTGGCACGCTTCAACCCCTTGCCTGTTAATGGGTTGAGCGAACGTAAACGACAATTTCCTCCCTTATGAGATTTGACAACCAGCCGGCTAACTTTTCCGTTTTTCCAACTCAAATCAAGTTCGAAACCTCCACGGGCAATGATTCCCTTGATAGAACCTTCTTTCCAAACGGCAGGCAATGCAGGAAGTAAATATATAAAACCGTCGTAGCTTTGCATCAACATCTCTGCAATACCTGCGGCACAACCAAAGTTTCCATCAATCTGAAATGGCGGATGCGCATCGAACAGGTTAGGGTAGGTGCCTCCTTTTTTCTTTTCATTGCGTACGAGAGTCAGCTGGTCAGTTATCAGCTTGTAGGCGTGGTCGCCATCAAGCAGGCGTGCCCAAAGGCAAACTTTCCATCCCATGCTCCACCCGGTCGACGGGTCGCCACGATGAATCAGAGAAGTGCGTGCCGCATCGAATAGTTCGGGGGTACGGTAAGGGGAAATCTGATTGCTGGGGAAAAGTCCGTACAAATGAGAAATATGGCGGTGCACATCCTTCGGATCATCCCAGTCGAACATCCACTCCTGTAATTGTCCCCAATGTCCTACCTGCATGGGAGCCATTTCTTTGAGACGTTGTGTCAGATGAGAGGCAAACTCCCGGTCTGTATCCAGTATTTGAGAGGCAGATATAATTGCTGTCCAAAGATCGAACACCAATTGGTTGTCCATGGTGCATCCGGCAGCTGTAGTGGCTTTTCCATTACTTCCCGAATGTACATTCTCCGGTGAATTACTGGGGCAGACTACCAACCAGTTGTGTACGGGTTCTTTCACCATTATTTCATCAAAGAAACGTCCGGACTCTTTCAGTATCGGATAGACGGAACGCAGAAATTCCACATCCCCGGTGTATAGGTAACGCTCCCAAAGATGTCGGCAAAGCCATGCGCCACCACTGGGCCACATACCCGAAGGAGCTTTGTCAACTGCTCCTGTAATACGCCATATATCCGTGTTATGATGCAACACCCATCCGTTGGCTCCATACATAATCTTGGCCGTCTCTTTTCCTGTGTCACTCACTTCTTTTATCAGACGGAATAACGGTTCATTCAGTTCACTTAGATTCGTTACTTCCGAAGGCCAGTAATTCATTTCCAAATTGATGTTACAAGTATATTTGCTATCCCAGGAAGGGAATAATTTGTCATTCCAAATTCCTTGTAAATTGGCGGGTTGTCCTCCCGGTTGGGAAGAACAGATCAACAAATAACGTCCGAATTGAAAATAGGTGGCAACCAGATGTGTGTCATTGGTGTTTTTGAAATTCTCCACACGCTTATCGGTGGTTACATTCGCATATTGGTCTCGTCCCAAATCAAGAGAAACGCGTGTCAGATATTGTCGGTAAAAATCAACATGATTCTTCTTCGATTCAATGAACGGATGAACCATTGCTTTCGCCAAATAGTTCTTTGCCCGCTCTGTCTGATTACCGGTGATATCTTGATAGTTGTTGAAATTAGTTGCAATGGATACATAGATAACCGCTTCGTCGGCTTTCTCAACAGAAAGTATTCCATCGGCACAAGCTATTTTCCCACCTTTATTTTTAGCAGTCAATCTGCCTTGAAATTCTACTTTCCCTTTCAATCCTTCATGCAAGGAAGAGACTCCCGAGAGTGTCACACAGTTTCCCTCTTCAGAAGCGATCATAACATCCTGGTGAGGGGAAGTGAGTTGTGCATTGAAAGTAATTTGTCCAGGACGATTGGCGGTCAGTCGTACCATTACTACCTGATCGGTGAATGAGGTGATCGTTTCGCGTTGATACTGCACTCCGTCTACTTCATAACGTACGATTGCACGTGCGGAATCCAGACTTAATTCCCGGTAATAGTTAGAATAACGTGTATGTCCGGGAAAAGCGATTCGTAAATCACCGAAACTTTGATATGGCATTCCTGAATTCGTCTTTGCCATCACCTTTTCTGTAGCGAGAGTTTGTGCTTCCAGATATTTTCCGGCAAAAACAAGTTCACGCACTTTGGGAATATACTCCAGTGCATTCGGATTAGCGTTATTATTGGGACGTCCCGCCCAAATGGTTTCTTCGTTTAGTTGTATTTGTTCTGTGCCCGGTGTTCCATATACCATGGCACCCAAACGACCATTTCCAAGGGGTAATGCCTCGGTCCATACCTGCGCGGGACAGTCATACCATAGCTTGTATTCGGGTACAGATAACTTTTTCTCCTGTGCATGAATACAACCTACAGATACTATTACCAACAGATATCCGATTAATCTCTTTTTATTCATTTCCTTCCAATTGCTTTTATACTTTTATAAAAGGACGATTGAAAGGGATTTTTGTACCCACTATGCAGGCAGTAAGAAAGGGAGAAGACTAAAAATAAGTTAGCAAACTTAAATGCAGTTCTAAAGCCATTAAAATAGATGAATTTCGACAAACAAACAGATATACTGATTGTTGTCACATTGAATCATTCGTTTTTTTATTCACCTAAAAAATACAGATTATGGCAAAGAATTCTCCCGATGAAGGAAAAAACATCAAAATGGTAGAAAAGCAGGCGGTTGAAGCCTCTATGATTAACCTCAAAGAGTACCGGGCAAAAAGGCAATTCGGTAAAACACCGGAACCGATGGCGGATACGGTGGAAACTCCCAATCGAATGCCTGTTTTTGTTGTTCAGAAGCATGATGCCAGTCATTTTCATTTCGATTTTCGTTTGGAAGTGGATGGAGTATTAAAAAGTTGGGTGGTGCCTAAAGGACCTTCCATGAATCCAAAAGATAAGAGGTTGGCCATAGAAGTAGAAGACCACCCCTTGAGTTATGCGCACTTTGAAGGAGTTATACCGGAAGGTAACTATGGAGCAGGTACGGTGGAAATATGGGATAGTGGAACCTATGCTTACGTTGGTAATAATCGTAACATTTCCGCTGCTATTAAAAATGGAATACTTGAATTCAAGTTACACGGGCATAAACTCAAAGGGCTATTTGTCCTTATACATACCAATATGGATGATCAGGATAAAGACTGGCTGTTGATAAAGAAAGATGATGTATTTGCGGCCACTCACGTTTACGATGCAAAGATTATTCCGTCTTATGATGAGGTATTCCTGTAAACTATGATCTGACAGTACTTATCAGAAGTCTATTATTTTCAAATTATATACGCGGCTTGATAATTCTACTTATTTCATTATTCTAATGATTAAGTGGAACTATATGCTCGTGTGGTTGTATTGTTTTGTGATAAAATATTTTACAATTACTATGTTTTACCAAATAAAATGATGATTTTAGAATCTATCCCTTGATATTTCGGTAACAAACGATATTGTTACCACTTTTGATAGAAAACACCCATTGCTTTTGTTAGAATCTACCTCATATGTGGACGTTGAAAAGTTTATACTTGTGCCGGATTTAGACACGTTAAAAGGTCATCAAACGTGTTTTGCTGAAAATGTAAGTATTAATCAAATCCTATATAAGTATGAATGATTGTTACCTGAGTTTATTATTAAACTTTCGCGCTTTACTTTCTATAGATAGTGGAGCCAATTTAGTAAACAGTAAACAAGCTATTGGCGTAATTTTGCCTGATTTATCATTGCTTGGTTATGCAGTTCCCGTAGAGAGTTTCGGCATTGGGCTATTTATTGTTTTGTTTGCGTATCTTACGGTAGAGTATAATGTCCAGTTGTTGTCACATGAAAAACTTAAGATAGCTATGAACATGCTCCATACTACGCATACCCCGTTGATACTGTTACGAAATCAATTGGAAGAACTTAAAACCGGTAATCTTCCCGAATCGCTTTCCCAACAAGTAGAAGAGGCATTGGGGTATACCGAATGCATCATATATTGCAATCAGAATATTGTAACCCTTAATAAGGTAAACAAAAAAATACTTCCTAAGACATCAACGGCAAATTTGGAACTCTCTTCTTATATTACTTCTATTGTCAATCAATGTCGACCTTATGCTGATTCGCGCCGTATACAACTGACTGTCAGCGAATGTTCGGATTGCGTCAGTTGCAGGATCAATGAGAACATAATGACGGCAGCGCTTCAACATCTTATAAGCAAACTAATTTTGGCTTCCGATTTAGGCTGTTGCATATCAATCAATATAACACATACAATAGATTCCTGGCAGTTGCAGATTACTAATTGTGAGATAGCAGACAAAAGAGTAGGGAAAATGTTTCCTTTTATTCCGGTCATATTTCCCATATATGGGTATAGTGATTTGTGGACTGTAAGAAAAATCATTCGCCTGCATGGTGGAAAAATAAACGGATATAGACATGGCAAATCATTTGCTTTCCAAATTGTCATTCCAACAGATTGTCATTGCCGGAATCAGGAATGTTCGGCTATCAAACATTCTTCAACAAACACGAAGAAAAAAACTAAAGAATCTTCAGAAAGTGATAAAGATGATACCCCGAATACTAAAACAAAAGATACATCCCATATCTTATTGGTAATGGCGGACGGGGCATTCAGGAATTATTTAAAAAAAGCCTTATCGCGGTATTTTCAGATTTCAGCTTTGGAGGATCCTGATTTGCTGAAGGATACAGTAGTCCGCCAAAATCCTGATGCTATAATTATTGACGATAATGTAAACGGAACAAATGGAGATACACTTAGTTTCCGGATCAAAACAGATAAAATGATAGGGTATATACGGTTGTTCTTTTGATAAGGGCCTTTGATAACGAAAGTTATTTGTCTCATTTAGGAAGTGGGGGCGGATCGTCTGGAATTACGAACAGAAAGCATTTGCAGGCTAAGGGCAAACAATACGTATGCTTGTAGAAAAACCGCATGGTCTTGCGTGAACGGGTCAAATTGTTTTTGTCGGATGCTGTTTTCCCAATGGTACCCACCAAAGAAGAAATGGAAACAGAAAATACGGATCAGATATTTATGGATAAAGTCAATAAAATCCTGGAAACGAACCTTTCTACTGATAAATATACAATAGATAAATTAAGCATCGATATAGGAATGAGCCGTACTGCTTTTTATAGCAGGATACGAGAGATAACCGGGAATCCTCCGGAAAATTATATCTATTCGTTCAAAATGGGCAGGGCACTTAAACTGCTGGCCTCCCAACAATACACTGTTTCGGAAATTGCAGGAATGCTGGGATATTGTGATGCTAAATATTTTGGAAAGAAGTTCAAAGACTTTTATCATGTATGTCCTACGGATTACATTAAAAGTATTATAGGGTAAAAGAATATATAGTACATATTTTCAGTTTAAATGATATAAACTAAAATATGTACTATATTCATTGTAAATATTAGATAGAGAAGAACATATAGCTTTGCTAATTAAAGGAAACCTATCAAGTATTTGAACTTAGACTAAAATAATGTGTTATATAACAATATACGATTCAATCTGATATATAGAAAGACCGTTCTAAAAATTCAATCATTTCATTTTCGTGTTCTTTAGCCAATTTCATTGTCCAATTTTGATAGTTAAAGTCAGCGAGTTTACACATTAAAAACATCTTAATGCTTTGCAGTGATTTGTTGCTGATTTGCTCATGGATTCGGGCAAACTTTATTTGTATATGGTCATTACTTTGTTGTGAATTGAAACTTTGAGAAATCATGGCAATGATTGCCAAATGAATGTACAGCTTCTTCCTCCCATTCTTCATTGTGTGATTCGTCTTGAGGATGCAGATGTTCAATAGAACGATTTCTCCGAAACACATAGTGCTCTACAATCTTCTGTTCTTCTTCATTGAAGAAAGTGCTGCGTTGTTCCCAAAGGTAATAGTCTAAACGCCAAAACCAGTACCTAATGTTACCGGATGCTTTATATGAAAGATCTTTTCTGGCAGGTAATATGCTGTGACGTTCATTATCTTCTTTTTTAAGGAATGCGAGCATCTCTGCACAGGACTGGAGTTCGTCTTGCTCTAATTTTCTCAAATAAGGTTTAAGCCAATTGTAGAAAGCCTCCGTTGAAACGTAAAGCATCGATTGGTATTGCTTTAATTTATCATTATCATCCTTTGGACCTTTCAGAATTAAACTGTAATTACCCTGCCCATCCTTGATATCTCTTCTAATCGTATAATAATCAAGCAGTAGCCGATAATAAAGCATTTTTTCGTAAAATTCCCCTGCAGTGAAATGCGTTTTTCAGAGCATCAAACTTCTCTATCAGTTTATCCGGTTGATAATGACTGGCTGGTTGCTCGCCACCAGTACATACATCAAGCACCAAAGAAGAAACTCCGGAAATGATATAATACTGTTTTCGCCATCTTCATAGCTATTCTGTTTAAACTCTATTTTTTTACAGGTTGGATTTACATCTATAGAATACTCCTCCTCGTCATCGAGAGACGTATATCTGCACTTTTCCTAAAGCTTCATGAAATCGTTTCTGACGACAAAGACTTATAGCTTCTTCATAAAATTGACGGTAACAAGCCTCGTCTTGGTTTTCTTCCTTCGCAATGATAGGATGATCCATCATGGAGGCCAGATTCCAAATATGCGTCAAGTAATCCTGTTCCTTTTCTCCCCGCATCAGTTGCACTTTGAGAATCTCATGCTGTTCTAGTCCTTTTCCTTGTGCATTCATCGCTTCAAAATATTTATTCAGCGAAGTGGTATCTGCAAGATAGCTTGATGGTAAGTAAGAAAAGAAAAATGTCAATCGTGTGAAAACCTGTTGCACAAACTCAATCCGTTCCTCCTGAGTATTAAAATTGGATTCTAAGAAACCTTTTATAGCGGCGAGTCCCTCTTCCATATTCTTATTGACATACGCTTTAGTCGGATAACCTTTGATCTTGCTCTTTATATATGCCTTATCATCGCTTCTCGCTATGAAATTAAGGCGATTACCATCCATTAAGAAACCGGACCATTTATCATCATATTCCTTAAAAATGATGGCAAAAAGAGTTATGACTGTAAATCGTTGCTGACCGTCAATTAAGTCATAATGATTTTTCATATCAATACAAGTAAGCATACCGAGATAATATGGCTCATCGGCAGGCATCTTTGCAAAATGCTCCTTAAGATCAAAAAGAAGTTTGGTAACCTCTTTCTTTTTCCATGCAAATAAACGTTGGTAAAGCGGAATAGAAAACTTAAACTGACTTGTAGCAATAAGTTCCGGCGTATATTTATTCTCCATATTCATTGTTTTTCTTTTCGATTATTGTTTTATCCGAAAAATCATTTAGCTCACAGAAGATACGTCTTAAACATCTATAGAATCGCTCTTTGATGTCACCTTCTTGCTCCAATCCACTAATCCTGATATAAGGAATGGCCTCGGCAAGAAAAGAAATGTGGGTGAAGATGCCTGATCTATCATCATTATAATTTCTGAATCTTTTGCGAATTCACGAAT
>ENA-OPZZ01002023-OPZZ01002023.1-human-gut-metagenome-genome-assembly--contig:-NODE-2023-length-10923-cov-3.742219_pt1 | contig 10923 bp, 8 predicted proteins | sample MGYA00242487_ERZ504511 | MGnify/ENA primary metagenome ERZ504511 (study PRJEB26092, sample SAMD00036241) | human gut metagenome | host: Homo sapiens | study: EMG produced TPA metagenomics assembly of... | reverse complement strand
AATATTAACAACTGACAAGACATCAATGTATACAAATATTTTTCAATTGTCAATAAGAAGTCGTTTTTACTGCTAAACGAAGCAGTGATTTTACTCGATTATGATATAATTAAGCCAATATATTTTTGATAAATTTGTGAGGTAATCTTATGTTAGAATTCATCATTGGCAGAGCAGGAAGTGGCAAAACCACAGCTTGTTTAAATACCATTAAAGAAAAATTTAATCCATTCACCGACAGGGAAACCTCTAGTTATATTATTGCCTGACCATATGACTTTTGCGATTGAACGTCAATTAGCTTTAGAATTAAAAGATTATGGCGGTTTTACTAGAGCTTATGTCTTGGGCATGAGTAGACTTGCCTATCAAGTATTAATGCGTTGCGGTGGGATACTCCATCCACATCTCAATGAAATCGGCAAAGAATTATTATTATCTAGAGTTTTAAGTTCTACAAAACTCTCTATCTTAGCCAAGGCTGCTCGCCAACATCATTTCACAGCTTCTGTATCACAAATCATTGAAGAATTCAAAACTTCTGGTATCAGCGTTACTACTTTGCAAGATATTCTAACGCTTATCGATAATGATTCACTCAAACAAAAATTAAGTGATTTAACTTCTATTTACGCTGGTCTTGATGAACAGATGGCTGGTCGCTATCACGATAGCGAGGATATGATGGAACTTGCGATCAAAAAATTACCTGAATGTACATGGCTCCAAGATGCTGAAATTTGGATAGATGGTTTTGATGCTTTCAATCCTCAACATTTTCGCGTAGTTGAACAATTATTATCATTAGCTAGCGATATTCATTTGACATTATGCATCAATAATTTAAATGATATTGAACATGAAGCCCCTACTGCTTTATTTCATCGTCAATTCAATGTATTTCAACAGATAAATAATATGGCTAAAAAATTAGCTATACCTACAAAGATAACTACACTTACAAAAAATCACCGCCATAAACAACAAGATTTAGCCTTTATCGAAGAGCAATTATTTAAATTTCCTTTGACGAAAAAAAATTATACTGGCGGTCTTCAAATAGTCGAAGCACCTAATCGCCGTTTAGAATGTGAAGCTGTCGCCTGCGATATTTTGCGTCTATGTCGCGAAGAAAATTATCGCCATTATGATATCGGTATTTTAATCCGCAGTAGTGAAGATTATAGCGAATTATTACAAGCAGTCTTGAATGATTTTAATATTCCTTATTTCAGCGATAGCAAGCGACAAACTGCTCATCATCCTCTAGCTGAATTAATCCGCTCTAGCCTAGAGGCTATTTCTACATGGCAATACGAACCATTATTTCGAGCTTTTAAGACTGATTTCTTCAATGACAAATATTTACAATCACTTAAAAACCTCGAAGAAAATACAGATAAAATAGAATTAAATTTAACAGAACAAAAAGCTATCGCTCGCAAAGCCATTGATAAATTGGAAAATTATGTCTTAGCTTTTGGTATTCGCGGTCGCAATCGCTGGTGTGAAGAAAGCGATTGGCGTTTTTCTCACCATAAACAGATTGACTCTATGGGCACAAATTTGGAAGAAGAAGCTAATTTCACTGCTATAAATCTAACTAGACGCAGTTTAGTCGCTCCTTTAGAGAAATTCTACACTGCTTGCCAAAATTCGCAAACTATTGAAGAATATACGCTTGCTCTATATGATTTTCTGCTTGATTTACAAATACCGACTCAATTACAATTATGGGAAAAAATAGCCCAAGAACAAAATGATATTGCCCTTGCCAAAGAACATCATCAAATCTGGGATAATATCATTGAATTGATGGATCAATTAGTGCAAATATGTGGCAAGGATTATATCAATCTTGAAAATTATTTAAAATTAATTAATGATGGCTTAGATAGTATACAGATTGCTTTGATACCACCTGGCTATGATTATGTTACACTTGCACCATTTGAACATAATACTTTAAACAATAAAAAAACTATTTATATTTTAGGTGCTAATGAAAAAATCATGCCTCGCCATAGTAAAACAGAAGGTATCTTAAGTGATGCTGAACGTTTATTGATGGCAAGTCTAGGGCTAAATATCTCTAGTGGTACAATGGAAGATAATTTTGCCGAAAGATATCTTCTCTACAAAGGCTTTTCCTTAGCTACAGATTATCTTTGGGTATCTTATGCTCTAGCCGATGGTGAAGGAGCTGGACTGAATAAATCCATCTTGATAACTAGATTGCAAAAGATTTTGCCTAAAGCAAAGTTCACAGCTATTCCTCTAGATAAGATAATCTCTTATCCAAGCGATTTTACACTAGAAGAAAATCCTTTAGATAGCTCATTTGCAATAAAAACTATGCAAGTATCTACAACAAGAAAGACACTTAGCCATTTAACTTCCGCTCTTCGCCAAGCTCGTGATGGTGAAGATTTAGCGTCATTTTGGCAAGATGTTTATAATTATCTCTTAACTGCTGACGTACCTTTATCCACGGCACTACAAAGTATTTTCGCCCAAGCACCAAAACCTGTATTGCCAGCTGATTTAGCTAGTAAATTATATACGAAACGCAAAACACTTCGTGGCAGTGTAACACGCTTTGAACAATTCTTTAATTGCCCATTCAAACATTTTGCTCATTATGCCTTAAATCTGCAAGAACGCAAAGAATTTAAATTTGCCGCTCCAGATTTAGGGATTTTGCTCCACGCCATCATGCACCAATTTGGGGAAATCCTCGTGAAGCGACAAATATCATGGCAAGATGTAACTCATGAACAATGTCAGCAAATCTGCAAACAAATCATCAAGACGATTGCTCCTAAATTGCAAAATGAAATTCTCTTAAGCTCCAATCGCTATAGACATCTTTTGCAGAGAATTGAGCAATTATCCATTGATTCTTTGATGCGTCTAGTGGAATTTGCCAAACACAGTGAATTTTCACCTAAAGCTCTAGAGCAAGATTTCGGTGCTAATAGCTCCATGCCTCCTTTATTGTTCACAGATGAAGATAATCACAAAATAGAAATCATTGGGCAGATTGACCGCATTGATTTTAATGATAATTACTATCTAGTCATTGACTATAAATCAGGCAATGCTTTTATTAATCTACTACAAGTATATTATGGCTTGAAATTACAGCTTTTGACTTATCTTTTAGTGGCTCAAAATACTACTTTGCAATTATATAATATGGAAAATGCCATTCCTGCTGGTATTTTATATTGCTTTTTAAAAACGCCTATCATCACAGGTACTAATAAATTATCCGTTCAACAAATTAAAACAGAAATTGAAAAGAAAATGCGTATGCCAGGCTGGGTACTAGCAGATCCTGAAATCATCAAAAAAATTGATGACTCTTCTAATTTCATCAAAGTGCGTTTAAATAAAAATCAAGATGACATCTCCGCTCAAAGTCGTTCTTATGTAAAAACAGCAGAAGAATTCGATTTATTGATGAAACATATCGAAAATACTTTAAAAGAAGCTGGCAGTGAAATTTTAAAGGGCAATGCTGATATCGCACCGTATAAATTAAAAGATGAAACAGCCTGCAAATACTGCCCATATATCGCCATCTGTCGTTTTGATAAATATATCTCCGGCTATAATTATCGAGAAATAAATCAACTCAATGATGAAGAAATCATTGAAAAATTAAAACAGAAAGAAGGAATTCCATGCCTTGGTCAGCACAGCAACAACAAGCTATAAATACTTATGATAAAAATATCCTCGTAGCCGCAGCTGCTGGCTCAGGGAAAACCTCTGTATTAGTAGAGCGTGTAATTCAACGCATTGTAAATAAAACATGCGACATCAATCAAATACTAGTCGTTACCTTCACTAATGCAGCTGCAGCTGAAATGCGTGAACGTATCGCCAGTGCCATCACAGAGAAATTATCCGATAAAGATAAAGAGCGTCAACTCATATTATTAAACGCTTCTTCAATCTCCACACTTCATGCTTTTTGTCAAAATATCATTCGCCAATATTTCCATCAATTAGGCTTAGATCCTAAATTTCGTCTTGCTAATCCTCAAGAAATTGAATTATTAAAACTCGATGTACTTGAAGAACTCTTTGAAACGAATTATGACAAAGATGATAATGAAGACTTTCTAGAATTTACTGACACCTATGGCAATGAACGTGGCGATGATAGCACCTATGATATCATCTTAAAGCTATATGAATACTCTCGCAGTCAGCCTTTTCCTTTACAATGGCTGAAAGCTCTACCTTCATATTTTCAAATCAATAATGCTGATGAACTCAATGATTGCCCATGGCTACAGATAATCAAAGACAATGTCAAAGATGGTTTAAATATAGCCATAGACAATAGCCAGAAGATGTATCAATTAGCTACAGATTTAAACTTACCACCTTATGCAGATATTGCCAGTGAAGATTTAGCTTTTCTTTATGATTTAAATAATTTAATCGACACTTCATGGCAGGAATTTTTTAATTTAATCAATAAATTTAAATTTAAAGCTCTGCGAATTTCTAAAAAATTCTCTGTAAGTGAAGAAGATAAATCTACCATCTCCGCTCTTCGTGATGAAACTAAGAAAATCATCAAACAATTAAAAGAGCATTATTTTACGCAAACTATTGAAGATACACTCTCCGATATGCCTCAATTGTATAAACAAGCCAATAGCTTATGTAATATAACCATAGAATTTTCTCAAGCTTTTAGTAAAGCTAAAAACGAACGCTCTTTAGTCGATTTTTCTGACCTTGAACATTTCACTTTGAAATTGCTCGCTGAAGAAAATTCTACTGCTGAAAAGCTGATACCTTCACCAATCGCCCAGACACTACAGGAAAAATATGTAGAAATCATGGTCGATGAATACCAAGATACAAACGGAGTTCAAGAAGCTATTTTAAATCTAATCGCTTCACGCACTAAACCAAATTTATTTTTTGTCGGCGATGTAAAACAAAGCATTTATAAATTCCGTTTAGCTGAGCCAGAATTATTCTTAGCTAAATATCATCAATACCCTCATGAAGAAGATTGTCTTCGCATTGATTTAGCCCAAAACTTCCGCAGTCGCAAGGAAATCCTCGACGGCGTCAATTTCATCTTTTCTCAAATCATGACCACAAAAGCTGGGGAATTATCTTATGGCAAAGATGAAGCCTTATACTGCGGTTTTGATTATCCTGAAAGTGAATTTTTGACTTTAAAATCACCGATTGAATTAACTTTATTGGATAAACAGCAAAAATTAACTTTAACTGAAAATGATGATATTGATAATGAAGACACTGTACAAGGATTTCAAGCAGAAGCTAAATATATTGCTGTTCGCATAAAAGAATTGATGAATAAACAGCCCCTTGTCTTTGATAAACATACAAAGACTTATCGCCCTATAAAATGGAAAGATATTGTTATCCTACTGCGTTCTGTTCAAGATAAAGCTAAGATATTAGCTGATGTACTTCGCGAAGATAATATTCCTGTATATGCCACTATTGAAACAGGATATTTCCAAGAAACAGAAGTTCGCATCATGCTTTCATTATTGCAAATAATCGACAATCCGCAACAAGATATACCACTGACTGCGATTTTATACTCACCTATATTTAATTTCACTGTTGAAGATTTAGCTCATATCCGTCTTATCAATCCGCAATTAAATATGTATGAAACTTTATTATTCATGACATCTATTAATGAGCTACAAGAACAATTACTTCCTATAGACAAAAAAGTATTTGCTAAATTGCAGATTAAAGTAAATGATTTTCTCACTAAATTGCACTATTGGCGAGATTATGCCCGCAGTCATAGCGTACCTGAATTGATTTGGCTATTGCTCAATGATACAGGATATTATGATTATGTAGGTGGCTTGCCTGAAGGCTCTGTACGCCAAGCGAATTTAAGAGCACTCTTTGACCGAGCTTTCAATTATGAGCAGACTTCTTTCCGCGGTCTTTTCCGCTTCTTGCGTTTTATCCATAAAATGCAACATATGGGAAATGATTTAGCCGTAGCTAGAAATCTAAGTGATAGTGAAGATGTAGTGCGTATCATGAGTATTCATAAGAGCAAAGGTCTTGAATTTCCTGTAGTAATTCTTGCTGATATCGGCAAACAATTCAATCTTAAAGATGTTCAAGAAAGTGTTCTCTTTCATAAAAAACTCGGCTTAGGTCTTTATGTAAATGATGTCAAACATCACTATCGCTATCAAAATTTATCTCGCCAAGCTATCATTCAGCAAATCGTCAAAGAGTACAAAGCTGAAGAAATGCGTATATTATATGTAGCTATGACTAGAGCTCGTGAAAAACTCATACTCACAGGTACTGTTCGCAATATGGAAAAATTTACTCAATATGCTTGTTCTCAATTGCAAACAACGACAAAAACTCTACCTGATTATTTCATCATGCAGGCAAAATCGTATTTAGATTGGCTAGCTCCTGCTATCACTCGCCATAAAGATGGCTTAGTCTTACGTCAATCAGCTACAAATGAAAGTGCTGTTTTATTAGATGACCCTTCACAGTGGCAAATTTCTCTAATCAACTCATTAGATATCACAGATAAAACTATTATCTCCACTGTAAACGAAGATATCATCAATAAAGTAAAAAAATTACAGCCATTGCCAGCTACAAAGCAAAAAGACAATATTGATAAATTATTGAATTGGTCTTATCCTCATCAAGAGGCATTGTCCATTCCTGCAAAATTGTCCGTTACTGAAATCAAACAGCAATTTGCTTCAACCGATTATGCTCCTCAAGATGATAATGCTCAAACGCTATTTGCGGAAATCAGTTTTAAACGACCACAATTTTTGCAAAAACAAACGAAAATGACTGCTACAGAATACGGTAGTTTAATGCATACAGTGATGCAACATTTAGATTTCCACGGAGATTTATCCGATAAAGGCATATTAGCCCAACTCCAAAATTTAGCTGATAGAGAAATAATCGATAAACAACATATAAATAAAATCTACCGCAAAAATATCCGTGAATTTCTATTTTCACCGCTAGGTCTACGCATTCAAAAAGCAAAATCACTACAAAGAGAATTGGCTTTTAACCGCATGATTAATGCTAAAGTCTATTATCCTCAAGCTGAAGATAATGATACTATCTTTATCCAAGGTATTATCGACTTATTAGTCGAAGAAGATGATGGCTTGATTTTATTGGACTATAAAACAGATAATTGCACACAAGCAGAAGCTAAGGAAAAATATGCTATGCAAATAAAGCTTTATGCTCAAGCAGCCAGTGAAATCATGCGAAAACCTATTAAAGAAAAATATCTCTATCTTTTTCATGATGCTAGCTTGATAAAGATGTAGCTTTAGTTATACAATTAACTAAATCAAATAACTATAAACGTATAAAAGGAGATTTTTAATGTATAAATTAATAGCCCTTGATATGGACGGCACTTTATTTAATTCTGACAAGCAAATCACTGATAGAACAAAAGAAACTTTAGCTCAAGCTAGAGCTTTAGGTGTAAAAATTGTCCTTGCTTCTGGTAGACCACTTGCTGGACTTCAACCACCACTTAAAGAATTAGATTTAATTCATGAAGGCGAATATGTTTTAAGCTTCAATGGTGCTTTAATTGTTGATGCAAAAACTGGTGAAGCAGTATCTAAATGTATTTTAAAAGGCTCAGATTATAAAAAATTATTTCAATTAGCTCAAGAATTAGGCGTGCATTGCCAAGCCTTCTCTCCTAGTCGTGGCTTAATCACTAACGAAACTAGCCAATATACAGAACATGAAGCTAGTATCAATCAAATTGATATCAACATCATCAATCCTTTAACAGATATTACAGATGAAGAAGATATCATCAAAGTTATGTTCATTGATCCACCAGAAATTTTAGATGAAGCTATCGCAAAACTTCCTGCATGGATTAAAGAAGATTTCAATGTATTTAAAAGCGCTCCTTTCTTTTTAGAAATCACTCATAAAGATGTAGATAAAGGTGCTGGATTATTACATCTTGCTGATTATTTAAATATCAAACAATCTGAAACTATGGCATGTGGCGACCAAGGCAATGACTACACTATGATCAAAGCTGCCGGTCTTGGTGTTGCTATGGAAAACGGCATTGATAAAGTAAAAGCTATCGCCGATTATGTAACTGATACAAACGATAATGATGGTGTAGCTAAAGCCATTGAAAAATTTGCCTTAAAAAAATAACGAAAAAAAGATGTGTCTCCTTTTCTGCGCAGACACATCTTTTTCCTTTTATTATTTCTCAAATTTTTTCTCATCCCAGTATACGCAGTCATTCCTGTCAATCACACCGGAATCAAAAGGTGTACCATCATTTTTCTTATAATGCTTAGTTGCTTTAAACACACATCTGGCGCCTGCAAATACAATCGGCACATTAAAATACACGATCAGAATATTTCCCAGGTCCGAGAATGCCCACAAATTTCCCAGCTCAAGTCCTGCCAGATTGCACAGGATACCAAAGGCTGCCACAAACAGGGCAATACAGCGTACAATATTAATGCAGGCAGCATCCTTGCGGATACGATTAGCCGCAATCTCTGAAAAAACTGATCATTCCCAGCAAACAGGTAAAAGCAAAAAGTCCAAAACAAAGAGTAACTAAAAATGTGATCACTGCATTCATAGAGGTTCCCGGAGTAAGTACGGCAATGGACTCTGTAAACTTCGGAAGCTTATCCAGCTCTGCCCAGGCCTGTGCATTTTCTCCTGTCCAGCAATGTGCCATAACAACTACAAAACCGGTAAGTGTACAGATCACAATGGTATCCAGAAAAACTCCCAGAGAGGCCAAAATTCCCTGTTCACAGGGATGCTTGGCATCTGCTGCCGCAGCAGACATAGTAATTGTTCCCTGACCAGCCTCATTAGACATTAATCCCCGTTTCACACCCTGCGCCAGAACAGTTCCCATTGCCCCACCGAAAAAATGCCTGAGGCTTAAATGCTCCGCCAAACACTGCTGCAAAGAAATAAGGAATCCGTCCAATGTTGAGAATGATCAGTATAAATACTACCGCAACATACAGCACTGCCATAACCGGAACCATCATATCCGTCCATTTAGATACCTTTTTGATTCCTCCAAAAGCTATAGCCGCTGTCAGAATCATGATAGCCGCACCTGCAATATAATAAAACAGGGAATTCACCGGAATTGTTTTTCCTGTAAGAATCTCAGCCATTCTTCCTACAGAAGAAACTACATTAAAGCCCTGTGCAGGCAGACAACATAATGCATACAGAATATAAAGTACAGATAAAAACACACCAATCCATACTTTATTTCCTAAAAGCTTTCTTCCATAAAATGGAAGGCCGCCTACAAATTCATCATCCTTTTTCTCTTTAAAGATCTGAGCCAGTACAGCCTCCATGTAGGCAACTGCCATTCCGAAAAATGCGGAAATCCACATCCAGAAAAGGGCTCCCGGTCCTCCTACTGCTATGGCACCGGTCACACCGATAATATTTCCAGGTCCCACACGCATAGCTGCACTTAACAAAAAAGCAGCCAATGGACTGATTCCTGTTTTTACAGTACGTCTCTCAGTAAGAATCCGGATTCCCTTTTTAAAATGAGTAACCTGAATAAATCCAAGTTTGATAGTAAAAAAAATGCCTGATCCCAAAAGTACAATGATGGCAAGCGAGATATTACCTAAAATAGGAATATTTCTGTACCATTCCATATTTGTGGGAAAATCCCACAGAAAATCAGACAACGGACCAATAAACCCAAATACACTGTTAATCGCTGCAAAAATACCCTGCATATACATCCCCCTCTTTCCAGCTGATGCTCCGTTACATTCTGTTACTATTTATTATACAGAAATTTTTCGAATAGTATATTGTATTTTGTGGGGGATATATTGCAAAAAATGATATTTTATCTGTTAGTAATTATACAATACCGTCAATCTCTACCTCAGCCTCAATATCCTGGGTATAATCGATATCTTCATATCGGAATCCAAACATATGATAAAAATCTTCCCAGTATCCATCAATGTCACAATATTCCTTTACTGTATCCGTAGTGACCGCTTTCCAGCATTTTTTTACTTCCTCCTGTATTTCAGGCATTAATTCATAATCATCCATGCGGATAAACCCGTTTTCATCTGTCTGAAATCCTTCCGGTGTATAAAGCTTCTGTGTAAACAGTCTTGCAATCTGCTGAATGCAGTTTTCATGATTTCCGGCCCTTTTCATAACCTTTATAAAGAATAGCAAAATACAAGGGTACAACTGGAATTGCTGCGCTTGCCTGAGTTACCAGCCCTTTGTTTACAGAATTACTGCGCGGACATCCGGATGTGCCTGATTAATCTCAGTCATGGTTTTCTGTAAATGCTGTTAGCTGTTCCAATGTTCCGTGGTAGTAAGTCGGATAAGTCAGTTCCGGACCAATATAAGAATATGCTACTGTCACTGCATTCTCAGTCAGTACATCTGCTGCCTTTAATGCATCAATCCAGTCTGCCCAGTCTTCTCCTCCCATAACTTTAACTGTGCTTAAAACTTCCTCTTCAGTGCAGGTCCACTGTCTTTTCTGTAATCTGGTTATTTCTCAGATCAAGGCTCTTTTCTGTAAATGCTTCCTCAGTAGTCTTGAGACAGGAAGACCAGGTTTTTTCCCTCACCATCTGTACGTCTGGGTGCTGCCAGACTATAGACTACCAGATCTACTTTTCCCATATCTTTTCGGATCAGTTCAATCGCTTTCTCTTTCATCTCCCCGGAAAAAGCGTCCCCATTAATGGTTTTCGCATAGGCACCTTTTTCTGCTGCCAGATGATGAAATTCTGCTGTATTATACCATCCCGGTGTAGCTGTCCTTCTGCCGTTTGCCTGACG
>ENA-OPZZ01002022-OPZZ01002022.1-human-gut-metagenome-genome-assembly--contig:-NODE-2022-length-10931-cov-3.777490_pt1 | contig 10931 bp, 12 predicted proteins | sample MGYA00242487_ERZ504511 | MGnify/ENA primary metagenome ERZ504511 (study PRJEB26092, sample SAMD00036241) | human gut metagenome | host: Homo sapiens | study: EMG produced TPA metagenomics assembly of... | reverse complement strand
GAACTTGCATGAATGCCTGCCGCATGAGAAAGATTCCATAAGCGTTGGCAGCAAAAGGTAATATTTGCGGCCAAAGGGTATTCAGTAGTTGAACCTTGGAAAACATAATGTAAACAGGGATAAACGTTATTTGAAGTGGAATCATAAATGCAACCATAACAAGAGCCCACATTGCTTTTTTACCTTTAAAATCATATCTGGCAAAGCCATAAGCAGCTGGAATATTGATGAAGGCCTGTAATATAACAACTGCCGTGGAAACCAGAATAGAATTTTTAAAGTAATGTATAATATCTATTTTTTGACATACGGATATAAAAGCCTGCCAGGAAAAATTATGTGGCCATAATGTGGGAGGAAATGCAATAGATTCCTGATAACTTTTAAATGCAGTTGTTACCATCCAGTAAAATGGAAATGCAAAACAAATAAATAATGCAAATTTTAATAATGTAGAAATGATGTTTCCGATACGTTTTTTTAATTGATACATAAAGTCCACTCTTTCTATTTTATTGATAGTAAATGCGTTTGTTAAGTACTTTAAAATACAAATAAGTTAATATCATCATTATGATTAATAAAACAGTACCAGCAGCAGAGGCATACCCTACTTTAGCGTTCATTTGGAATGCATAGCGATAAATATATGTTACAAGTACATCTGTAGAATTACCTGGACCGCCGTTGGTCATAACACGTACAACGTCAAATACTTTGAAAGAACTAATTGTAATCGTAATAAGTAAAAAGAAAAGCTGTGGCGATATCATTGGTAAAGTTATCTTAATAAATTTCCTAAGCGGAGGTGTTCTGTCTAATTCAGCAGCTTCTAAAATATCACGGGGAACCGTTTTTATTGAAGCTAGTACAATAATCAGATAGTAGCCCAGACTTTTCCATACTGCTACAGCAGCTACACAAAAAATTGCCATATCCGAATCGTTCAACCAGCGAAGAGGGGAAAGCCTTAATGCATTTAAGAGAGCATTGAAAACACCGCTGTCGCTGTCATACATCCATGACCATATGTATGCACATGAGACCATAGAAATTAAATATGGTGTAAACATACTTTTTTGTAAAAATCGATTAATCCAATTATCTTTTTCCAGCCAAAGAGCAAGAAGTATCGCCAATAAAAGTGAAAAAATAACTACTGTTAATGTATAAACTCCAGTGTTACGCAAAGCCTGAATAAAATCTGTTTTAATGAAAAAAAGGTATTTTGTAATTTTTGAGTCCGACAAATTCTTTTGTACCAATCAAGTTATAATTAAAAAAACTTAAATAGACTAAGATTGACAAGAGGATAAAATACAAAAATCAACATCAAATACATTGCATGGTGATACCATCAAATAACCAGTGAGAGAACGTTTTTTATCATAATTATTTTTATTCAATTTGCGTTTCCTCCATCTTCAAGTATTCGGGAATATTTTCAGGAGCAGTTACACGATTGCCGTCGCTATCGAAAAAATATAAATTGTCAGCACTTACTGCAAAAAGAATATTCTCACCTACTTTGTGATTAAAATCTGTACTTTTCATCATAACAGTATGATTGCCTGTTTGAATCTGATAATGAACTTCAGAACCGAGCATTTCTCTTGTGAGAATAGTTCCCTTTTTCCAATATTGTTCAAAAATTTGCAGCATCTTTGGAAAATAAAGTAAGCTTTCTCTGGTCTGAATCCATAGCAACCATTATGCAGAGGCAATATATTAGTAGCAGGAGTTCCGATAAAATTGCGCAGTGAAAAACATTAGCAGGATTGTTATAAATTTCTTCAGGGTATCTTGTTGCATGATTTTTCCATGATTTAGCAAAACAATATAATCAGCCATAGCCATGGATTCAATTTGGTCATGTGTTACATAAATGAAAGTTGTTTTTAATTATATGTAATTGTATGAGTTCACTTCGCATAGAGGCTCGTAACTTAGCGTCTAAGTTTGATAACGGCTCATCCATGAGAAATACTTGAGGTTCTTTTACCATTTGCTCTTGCAAGTGCAACGCGTTGTCGCTGACCACCAGAAAGTTGAGATGGTTTTCGGTCAAGATAGTCTGTAAGATCTACACGCTCAGCGACAGATTCTACACGTTTTTTCCGTTCAGCTTTCGGGATTTTATTGTTTTTAAACAAAATTCAATATTTTCACGAACAGACATTGTCGGATAAAGAGCATAACTTTGAAAAACCATTGCAATATCTCTTGCGCCGGGAGGAACATTTTTTAAGTCTTTTCCATTCATGTAAACAGTTCCGGAACTTTCAGGACCGATTCCGGCAATCATGCGGAGTAAAGTTGTTTTGCCACAACCGGAGGGACCAAGTAAAACTGTAAATTTTCCATCTGGAAGAGTTAAATTCATATTTTCGATTACAGTTGTTTTGCCGAAAGATTTAGATACGTTTTCAAATTTTATTTCTGCCATTGGTTATTCTCCTGTCTGCTAAAATATTATTTTAGAAGTTTGCTTAAAAAATCTGCAACACCATCTTCAATATTGCTTTTAATAGTTGCCGTGGCGATAGCCTTTAGTTTAGAACTGGCATTTGCAACAGCGTATGACTCATCACAAGCATGAAAGAGTGAAATATCATTCCAGCTATCACCAAAACCTGTAACGTAATCATAAGATCCGTAGGTGCGTAAAAATTGAATTGCAGAATATTTAGTAGCCTGTGAACTTGTGATTTCCAGGCACCAACAGTTTTGTCGATAAACATCTTTATAAAAATCACAGATGATATTTGAATCATGTTTCAAAGTATTATACATAAACTGTAGTTTTTGACTTGAAGAATCCATGTAAAGCGCATACAAAAGAGTCTCTTCATCTTTTTGCTCTAGATTGGAATGTATCAAAGTTAAATCTGACGTATTCAGGTATGTTTGCAATAGCAGTGTAGGGGAAACGGTAATAATCCCGTTTAAGTGATTGTTTTGTGTTAGGATATATCCACCTCGTAAGTTCGTTTTTTGCTCAGTGTCAAGTATACGTTGAAAACTGGTTTTACAGATTGGAACTGTTGATAAACATTTTTGATTTTCTATATCGTATATTGCTGCACCATTCATTAAAATAACTGGCAGTTTTAATGGAATATTTTGTAAAATAGAAAATATGCGAATAGGAGATCGTCCGGTAGCTATTGTAAAATGAATCCCCTGTTTAATTATTTTTTTAATAACTTCTTCGCTATATGGAGATATGGAGGCATTCTGATTCAAAAGGGTACCGTCCAAATCTGTAATATAAAGTTTTTTCATAGATGGAATCCTTATCGTTTTTATTTTAAACTTTAGCATAACATGTAAAAATAAAAATAACAAATTGATAATAATAATATAAGTGAATAAATATAGAAAAAAATAGTAAATATCACGTAGAAAAGAGGCTGTGAAAAAAGAATAGTCCCGAAAAAAAAGAAAGACCAAGAGTTTATAATGAACTCAAGGTCTTTCTTTCTGTTATAATTAATTTGTGACAAAAAATAATAACATAATCTATTCTAACCCAAAACAGGCAGTTTTGCCAATGCTAATTCAAGATTATCTGGACATCTGTGATCCAGTGCTGACTTTTGACAGATTTATGGGAGAAATCGAACTGGAGAAATATCTGAAAAATATTCCTCAACATGATACAGGAAGACTCAGATATGACCCGGTCAGCATGCTGAAGACAGTTTTGTTTGGATTTATGGAGAATGGCTATATATCATTACGTGAACTGGAGGATCAGTGTAAAGTCAATCTCCGCTTCATATATCTCATGGATCATCAAACACCTTCTTACCGTACTTTCGGCTACTTCATCAACGAAGTACTTGCTGATTCCATTGAAGAAATATTTCAAGATATAAACAAAAAAATCTTCGAGACAGAGCATGTGGATCTTCAACATCTATACATTGATGGATCCAAGTTTGAAGCAAATGCGAATAAATACTCCTGGGTATGGAAAAAAGCAACCGAAAAATCCAGATACCGTCTCTTTGGTAAGATCACTACACTCTTTGAAGAAATCAATGAGGAACTTTCATGTACAGGTATGAAACTTTGTATCAATAGTGAGTACGCACCAGAGTATCTGAAGGAAGCTGCTGAACAGTATGCAGAAGTCTGGCAGATTAATGAAGCAATGTTTGTTCATGGCAGGGGACATCGTAAAACTACACAACAACGTCATTATGAGAAACTCAAAGAGTATGCTGCTAAGTTGGAAGAATACGTGGAAAAAATCAAAATCTGTGGAGAAGATCGCAACAGCTACTCGAAAACAGATCATTCAGCCACTTTTATGCGAATCAAGACAGACTACATGGGAAATGACCAGTTGCTTCCAGCTTATAATGTACAGGTCGGTGTTGCAGATGAATATATTGCTGTTGTTGATGTAAATCAGTATCGCTCAGATATGGATTGTTTTATTCCATTAATGAACAAGTTTTATACTACATATGGCTTCTATCCGAAGTACCCAGTAGCAGATGCCGGATATGGTTCTTACAACAATTACATCTTCTGTGAGCAGCAAGGAATGGAAAAATATATGAAGTTTCCCATGTTCAAGAAAGAGACTACTGACAAGAAATACCATGAAGATCCATTTCGTGCAGTAAATTTTCCAATCGGGGAAGACGGAATCATGCGTTGCCCAAACGGGAAAAACTTTTATCTTCAGTATCGAAAAAACGTAAAAGGGAACAAGTATGGGCGTCAGGAAGAAGTGTATCAGTGTGAAGACTGCTCCGGCTGTCCATACGCAGAACAATGTAAAAAGACAGACAAAAACCGTACTGTTCGGATCAACCGCGAACTTACAGCGATGCATCAGGAAGTGATAGAAAATCTCGAAAGTATCCAGGGAGCGCTTCTAAGGATGAACAGATCCATTCAGGCAGAAGGTACCTTTGGTATCATGAAAAACGACCGGTGGTACAAAAGAATTGTCCGAAGAGGAATAAAATCTGTATTGCTTGAAGTATTTCTCGTTTCTATCGGACACAATCTTTATAAATATCACAACAAGCAGAAAAAAGTTGCAACTGCCGCATAGGATTCATAATGGCATTCTCATGGGGGAAGGGGGATTATACGCTTTTTTGTGAAATATAATTACTGTTGTATTTATAAGAAAAAGGACGCATGAAAAAACTTTCGTTTTTTCACACGCCCAGAAGAAATAAACAATTATTTATCCAGTAGTTCTAAGCATTTTTCAGGCTCTGGTGCAAAGAGAGAAGTTACTTTCACTTTATCCGACAACCCGTTTTCTTTCAGCATTTCTTTTAACACCTGCATAAAGATTCCTGATTTTTTCTCAAGAGTGCATTCGTTGAAAGTTTTATCCAGTCCTTCACGGCATTCAAATGACCCATACCAGTCAGCGCAACAGGTGTAGTCAACACCACAGCTTGGACTGCCGTCTACCCCAACAATTCCCAACACTTCGAACCAGTCTTCATTTGCCAGATATTCTTTGAGTTGTTGAATACACGGAGCAAGAATTTTACAACAATGATCGCGAAAAAAAGTATTGTCGAACTGATTGCTAACATGTCCCCAGCGTTTTGGACCATATAATGTAAATTCTGGACAATGGCAGTTGAATGATCTGTACTTCCTGATTCAATTGCTTTGTGCATGAATTTTTTTCTGAGATTTTCTTCGGCGTCCATGTCAGCCTGATTATAAAGAACAACTTTTGAGGCAGTGTTTAAAATACAATGTGATACAAAAATAATTTTTTTCATATATAAAACCTCCGATTAGATGATAACATCACCATAACGCAAAGAAAGCTGTTCCATTTGTTCCTGATTAATTATAATCTTTCCTTTGTGTAAAGTGATATAATTATGTTTTTCCATATAGTCCAGATAACGATAAAGGGTGCGCAAATTGATATTGAGCTTATTTGCTAATCCCTTTCTCGTTAACGGGCATGTATATGGCAGTTTGTAACATGCCTGTCTGTACAGGTAATGCCCTAGGATATCTTTGGTCGGGAAAATTCTGTGTGTTTCTGCACGATCCATATTGGAACTTGCTATATGAGCAGTGATTATAAGTGTTTGATAGCAGAGTTTCGCATCTTGTTGAATAAAGTCCATGAATTCTTTTGCATTTACACGGAAAAGGACACATGCTGTGTCAGCTACAACAAAAGCTGTATAAAAAGAATCCTTGTTGATGTACTCCATTAATCCCAGAATATGTGGCGGCTCAACATAGTCGATGATATCATTTGTACTGAAAGAAATCTGATTCATTATAACCGTATGACCGGAAAGCAGAATATAAAAATATTCAGCAGAATCGCCCTGGTAAAGTATCGTTTCTCCTTTGGGGACAGTGAGAAGCTGGTTGCCAAGGTTAAGATGCGTAAATGATTGTAAAGGATTTTCTTTATCATACTCTTCTTTTAAGATAATTTCCAGAGCTTTTTTTGTATTCTTGTACATAATTTACAGAAACCTCCATTTTTAATAGCCACAGATTGTAAAAAAATATAATAAAAGATGACAATTGTCATTTTCTGAATTATACGACTATGTTATATTGAAGTCAAGTAAAGTCAGACATTATGTAAGGAAAAATGTGAAAATGTTGACAATACTGTCTGGAAGAGATGCCAGGAGGGGTAAAGGATTTTTAGAAAATGCAGAGAATGCACAAGGTAATGAAGGAGGACATAGGAATGGAGAAAAAGAAATATTCAATTAAAGAAGATTTTTCAATGTTAGCGTTATTGATTATTCCAGTCGGAGTAGCAGTTAACTTTGTTGGAGGGCAGTTAGCATCTATTTTGAAGCTTCCAATGTATCTTGACACAATTGGAACAATTTTTGCTGCTATGCTTTGTGGTCCATGGGTTGGGGCAGTGACCGGAGGTTTAACGAATGTTGTCACAGGTATCGCAAATCCAGTAAACTTTGCGTTTATTCCAGTTAATGTAATTGCAGGTTTGGTAACAGGTTTTCTTGCCAGAAAACAGATGTTCAGTGTGTGGTGGAAATGGCTGATTTCTATGTTTGTAATGGCTTGGGTATCCATTATTGTTTCAGCACCAATTGTTGTACTTGTATACGGTGGAGTTACAGGTGGAGGTACATCTATTATCACAGCAGCTGCAATGGCAGCAGGAGCCAACATCTGGGCAGCATTCTTTGGTACAGAAGGAGTATTCCAGGTATTAGACCGTATTATTTCATTTTTGATCTGTTGGGCAGTTATAAAAGTAATTCCACCAAGAACACTTGTTAAGTTCGGCTGTGGAAGTAACTATATCAAAGAGAAGAAGTAAGACAGACCCTCCTGGATACTTCTTACAAAAAAATGATGATGACCTGAGAAGGGGATAGATATGGAAAAATCATATTTGGAAAAGATACAGATACATAAAGAAAATAAGCTTGCAGGACTTCATCCGGGGGCAAAATTATGGGTGGTTATTCTGTATACAGTTTGTACGTTTATTTTAAATTCCATACATTTGACGGAAGTCGGATTGTCATTGGCGGTGATTCCATGGTTTTTAGTAGTGCTGATTCTATGTGCTACAAGTGGAGCAATGAAAAAGTGCGTGAAGGCATTTAAGGCTGTAGCATTTATAGCACTTGTAATTTTTGTAGTACAGACATTCATTGTTCCTGGTGGTGAAGTATTGTGGAGATTCGGTATTTTAAGAATCTGTGAGAAGGGACTTCGTACAGCGATTTCATTATCGTTTATGGTTATGGATATAGCGGGAATTTTTGTCTGGTATTTCCAGACGACAAGTAACAAAGAAATTGCAAGAGCATTGGAAGAATCTGGAATGAATTATAAGGCAGTATATGTGTTTACATCTTCCTTATCTATGATAGATATTCTGAGTGGCAATAGCAAAACAATTATGAATGCTCAGAAAGCCAGAGGTGTCGAAACAGAAGGAAATATAATCGTACGTGCGAAAGCATTTTTCCCAACATTGGTTCCACTGATTCTCGGTGCTGTAATTGGATCAGAAGAAAGAGTTTTAACACTGGAAGCTAGAGGATTTTCGATGCAGTGTGAAAAAACACATATGTTTAATCTCGAAAAATCAGGCCTGGAAAGTACTGTTAAAATTGCATCAGTTGTAGTCACAATATTAGTGATCGCAGGGAGGGTGGCATTATGGATATTATAATGGAATGTAAAAATGTTGACTATTCTTATCCACTAACAACAGAACCTGCAATTAAGCATTTAAATTTACAGATTGAAAGAGGAAAGTTTTACGGAGTCATTGGTGAAAATGGATCAGGTAAGACGACATTATGTGCTTTACTGCGAGGATTTGCTCCAAGTTTTTATAAAGGAGAAATAAAAGGAGAAGTTCTTGTAGAAGGAAAGAACATCAATGAGTATGGTGGAGAACTCTCGCAGAAAATAGGATTTGTTTTTCAAAATCCATTCACGCAAATTAGCGGAGTTAAGGATACTGTATTTGAAGAAGTTGCCTATGGACTTGAAAACTTTGGTGTTCCGGTAGAAGAAATCGAGCGCCGGGTAATCGAGGTTATGAAGATGACGAACATTGAATCACTGGCAGAGAAGAATCCGTTTGAATTATCTGGTGGACAAATGCAGAGAGTTGCGCTTGCGTCAGTTATAGTTCTGGAGCCGGATATTCTGATTATTGATGAACCGACCAGTCAGTTGGATCCAGAGGGAACAGAGAGTGTATTTGCAATTATTAAGGCAATGAAAGATAAGCAGAAGACCATTATTCTCGTGGAGCATAAGATTGATCTGATTGCAGAGTATGCGGATGATGTTCTTGTTCTGAAAGATGGAGAATTGATTGCAGTGGGGGATAAGAATGAAATATTAACAGATATTACACTCATGGAAAAAGGAGTGGCATTACCACAGGTCGTTCTTCTGGCAGTAAAGCTTCAGAAAGCAGGACTTCCACTTACAAAAATTCCGGTAACTGAAAAACAGGCCATTGAGATGATTGGTCAGGCTATGAAAGAAAAGAGGGGATAGGTATGAGTGATTTGATTTTAAAAGATGTAAGTTTTTCCTATCCAGGTGGATTTTTGGCAGTTGATCACATTAATATGGAAATAAAAAGTGGTGAAAATGTAGCAATCGTTGGTCAGAATGGCGCCGGAAAAACAACCACTGTGAAGATGATGAATGGACTTCTAAAACCAACAGAAGGGGACGTTCTAATTGGAGATATGAATACAAAAGATTATACAACTGCACAAGTATCAAGGGTAGTTGGATACGTATTCCAAAATCCAGATGATCAGATTTTCCATGCAACAGTTGAAAGTGAGGTTCGTTATGGACCAAAAACTATGAAACTAGATCCTGCAGAGGAAGACCGGAGAGTGCAGGAGGCACTTGAAATTACGGGCATGGAAGAATTTAAGGATGAAAATCCAATGAATTTACCTCTTTCCATGAGAAAATTTGTAACCATTGCAGCCGTAATTGCGATGGGAACAGAAATTTTAATTTTTGATGAGCCAACGGCCGGTCAGGATGTGGAAGGAAACAAAAAATTAAGTGAGATTTTGAAGGTGTTACATGGACAGGGAAAAACTGTTATTACAATTTCTCATGATATGGAGTTTGTAGCTGCCAACTTTGATAAGGTGATTGTAATGGCGAAGAAAAAAGTTGTCCGGTCAGAGACACCAAAAGAAATTTTTGGGATTTTGAGTCTTTGGAGCATGCAATGCTGAAGCAGCCGTATGTCAGCAGAGTATGTAAAGCGTTGAATATTGGTGGTAATGTCATCAGTATCGCAGACGCAGTAGAAGGGATTATGAGTCAATGTTGAAAAAAACAGAATAAATACAAAATGGTAGCATTTCTGGCATTTGCATTGTACTTTTTGACCGGGGCGGCCTGCATTGTAGTAGGAAGCAGTTTGTCCCATCTGGTAAAGATGTATGGGATTGCATTAGATAAAGTAGTACTTCTTGGTTCTGCTTATGCGTTAGGACGAGTTCTTACTGTATATTTTACAGGAAGGATGGTGGAAAAGTTTGGACCAATAAAAGTACTGGCAGTCGGAACCGTGCTGATTGGAGCATTCTTAATCGGAATACCCACTGTGCCTGTATATTATGCAGGTTTGGCTTTTGCATTTCTTGGTGGAGCCGGAATGGGAACGCAAGATACAGTGTGCCCGGTATTATTAAGTATGGCATTTCATGATACTTACGCAGGAGCAATGAGTGCAGGACAGGCATTTTTTGGCCTTGGCAATTTCACTACACCGTTCCTCGTTGGAATTATGCTGTCGGGAAAACTACCATTTTATTATTCCTATTATATTCTGATGATTGTGCCTGTGGTTATGCTTTGCTGTATTCCATTTGCAAAAAAAAGAAATACAGGGAGCAAAACAGGAAGGAGAAGAGGAACAGGAACAACAAGTAAAACCGCTTCGGGCAAAGAAAATGAGCGTAGCATTTGGAGCAATTATTGTTGGAGATATTGCATACTGTGCAGTTGTCAATGGAATTATGACTTATACGTCAAGTTTTGCAGAAAGTCTGGGAATTGCATCTTCAACAGCAGCATTTATGCTGACAGTATATAATGTGGGCTGTTTTGTTGGCTCTATGGCATTTGTTGTAATCTTAAGAAAAGTAAGGGAGCAGACAGTATTGCTGGTCAATAGTGTTGGTGGTGTTGCAGCAATTATTCTGATGCTTTTAGTAGATCAGATTCCGGTATATTTTGCATGCCTTGCAATTGCAGGATTCTTCCTCGGAGTATTGTTCAGCGTCTATGTGACAATTGCGACAAGGATTGATTATAAACATGTCAGTAGAGCGGCATCGCTTATGGGAACAGCCGGTGGCGGCTCTGATATTTTGACACCTGTAATTACAGGTGCAATGGTAGGGTTATGG
>ENA-OPZZ01002020-OPZZ01002020.1-human-gut-metagenome-genome-assembly--contig:-NODE-2020-length-10936-cov-5.086317_pt1 | contig 10936 bp, 11 predicted proteins | sample MGYA00242487_ERZ504511 | MGnify/ENA primary metagenome ERZ504511 (study PRJEB26092, sample SAMD00036241) | human gut metagenome | host: Homo sapiens | study: EMG produced TPA metagenomics assembly of... | reverse complement strand
GACTTGCAAAACTGGCTGGCGGCGTAGCTGTTATCCGTGTTGGTGCTTCCACTGAGACAGAAATGAAAGAAGCTAAGCTTCGTCTGGAAGATGCTCTTGCAGCTACAAGAGCAGCAGTAGAAGAAGGAATCATTGCAGGTGGCGGATCTGCATATATTCATGCATCCAAGAAGGTTGCAGAACTGGTTGCAACTCTGGAAGGTGATGAAAAGACAGGTGCAAACGTTATCCTCAAAGCTCTGGAAGCTCCGCTGTTCCATATTTCTGCAAACGCTGGTCTGGAAGGCTCTGTTATTATCAATAAAGTAAGAGAATCCGAGCCAGGTGTTGGATTTGATGCTCTGAACGAGAAATATGTAGACATGGTAGGTGCCGGAATCCTTGATCCGGTTAAAGTTACAAGAAGTGCTCTGCAGAATGCGACAAGTGTTGCTTCTACACTCCTGACTACAGAGTCTGTAGTTGCTACAATCAAAGAAGATGCTCCGGCTATGCCGGCAGGTGCTCCAGGAATGGGCGGCATGATGTAAAATAAATTTATGCGAATTAAGGGATTGGCGTCATAGACGCTGATCCCTTTTTGTGATAAAATTTAATAAATATTATATATATTAAGGAGAATGTACATATGAGCGATCTTTATTCAGAATTACTGGTTAAAAAAGAACCAACAGCAAAAGATTCCATAGTCAAATATGGAATGATCGTACTGACAGTCCTGGCAGTGGGTGCAGGCCTTTTTATCAGTCCGATCCTTCTTCTCGTTGCAGTTGCGTTAGGTGTTGCATCGTATTTTGTGATTCCGCGGACAGATCTGGAGTATGAGTACCTTTTTGTAAATGGAGAATTTGACATTGATATGGTCATGTCAAAATCCAAACGGAAAAAAGTTATGTCCATGAACTTGCGTGAGGCAGATTTGGTCGCGCCTCTTGATTCACACAGAATGGATTATTACAATGGTAACAGCCGATTGAAAACACTGGATTATTCTTCCGGAAATCAGCAGCACAGACGATTTGCCGTTATTATAAAAAGCGGTGGAGAAAACTGTAAGATTATTATTGAACCAGATGAACAGATGGCACAGGCTATCAAAAATTCAGCTCCAAGCAAAGTTTTTTTGGATTGACACTGTAAGTTATTTTTGTTACACTTTGAATCAAAATCAAACTAACATAAATACAAGGGAGGAAATGCAATGGGTACTATCATTGGTGAAGGCATTACATTTGATGACGTTCTGTTAGTTCCGGCATATTCAAAAGTAATTCCGAATCAGGTAGATGTTACAACGCACTTAACGAAAAAAATCAAGCTGAACATTCCTATGATGAGCGCAGGAATGGACACCGTTACTGAGCACAGAATGGCAATTGCCATGGCGAGACAGGGTGGTATTGGAATCATTCATAAAAATATGTCCATCGAAGCACAGGCTGAGGAAGTAGATAAGGTAAAACGTTCTGAGAACGGTGTTATTACAGATCCATTCTTTTTATCCGCAGACCATACACTGGAAGATGCCAATAATCTGATGGCAAAATTCCGTATCTCTGGTGTTCCAATTACAGAAGGTAAGAAACTTGTTGGTATCATTACCAACCGTGACCTGAAGTTTGAAACTGATTTTACAAAGAAGATCAGAGAATGCATGACTTCTGAGGGACTGATTACAGCCAAAGAAGGAATCACACTTGAAGAGGCAAAGAAGATTCTTGCCAAATCCCGAAAAGAGAAATTACCCATTGTAGATGATGATTTTAATTTAAAAGGTCTGATCACAATCAAAGATATTGAGAAACAGATCAAATATCCTCTGGCAGCCAAAGATGCACAGGGACGTCTTCTCTGTGGTGCTGCAGTAGGTATCACATCAAATGTTCTTGCACGTGTTGAAGCACTTGTAAAAGCAAACGTAGATGTTATTGTTATTGATTCAGCACATGGACATTCAGAGAACATTCTCCGTGCAGTACGTCAGATTAAAGACGCATATCCGGATCTGCAGGTTATCGCAGGTAACGTTGCAACAGGAGCTGCTACAAAGGCTCTGATCGATGCTGGTGTTGATGCAGTTAAGGTTGGTATCGGACCTGGATCTATCTGTACAACACGTGTTGTAGCTGGTATTGGTGTTCCACAGATCACTGCTGTTATGGATTGTTATGAAGTAGCAAACCGCTACGGAATTCCGATTATTGCAGATGGTGGTATCAAATATTCCGGAGATATTACCAAGGCCATTGCAGCCGGTGCAAATGTCTGCATGATGGGAAGCATCTTCGCCGGATGTGATGAAAGCCCGGGAACATTCGAACTGTATCAGGGACGTAAATACAAAGTATACCGTGGCATGGGATCCATTGCAGCTATGGAGAATGGAAGCAAAGACCGTTACTTCCAGCAGGATGCGAAGAAACTTGTTCCGGAAGGTGTTGAAGGACGTGTTGCATACAAAGGACATGTGGAAGACACTGTATTCCAGTTGATGGGCGGCCTTCGTTCCGGTATGGGATATTGTGGCGCAGAAACAATTGAGAAGCTTAAGACAACAGGACGATTTATTAAGATTTCTGCTGCTTCTCTGAAAGAGTCTCATCCGCATGATATCCATATCACAAAAGAAGCACCGAACTATAGCGTAGACGAATAAAGTAACTGAATAAAAAATATTTAGCTGATGTATTTATTTTTGTTCTTGCTAAATGAAATAAGATAGTATATTATGATTACAACGACTGCATGACTGGCGGAAGTAGGATGAACTACAGGGAGTGCAGTAAGTGAACGTGCCGACCGCCTGGGCAGCCTGGAAACAGACTACCCAGGCGGTCGCTTTACTTTATCACACTAAAGGAGAATGATCATGGAAAAAATTTCACTGGAAAATGAACTGAAAAACAATTCTTATCCGGGCAGAGGAATCATTATCGGACGTTCTGCAGACGGAACAAAGGCAGTTACCGCATACTTCATCATGGGAAGAAGTGAGAACAGTAGAAACCGTGTATTTGTTACAGATGGTGAGGGAATTCGTACACAGGCATTTGATCCTTCAAAACTGACAGATCCGAGCCTGATCATTTATGCTCCGGTACGTGTTCTTGGAAATAAGACAATTGTGACAAATGGTGATCAGACAGATACTATTTATGAGGGATTGGATAAACAGCTGACTTTTGAGCAGTCCTTAAGATCACGTGAATTTGAGCCAGATGGTCCGAACTATACACCTCGTATTTCAGGTGTTATGCATATTGAGAACGGAAATTACAGTTATGCAATGTCTATTCTCAAGAGTGACAATGGTAATCCGGATTCCTGCCTGAGATACACCTATGCTTACGAAAAAGCAGTAGCAGGAGAGGGACGTTTCATTCATACTTATAAATGCGATGGTAATCCGTTACCAAGCTTTGAGGGTGAACCAAAGCTGGTCGATATCCCGGATGATATGGATGCATTCACAGAACTTCTCTGGAACAGTTTGAATGCAGATAACAAGGTTTCTTTGTTTGTACGTTATATTGATATTGCAACAGGAACATATAATACAAAAATCGTAAATAAAAATCAGTAAGGAGAGTATAGAGATGAAAGAATTACAGTTAAAATACGGATGTAACCCGAATCAGAAACCTTCCAGAATCTATATGGAAGAAGGACAGGATCTTCCAATCAAGGTACTTTCCGGCAAACCGGGCTATATCAATTTTCTGGATGCATTTAACGGCTGGCAGCTGGTTCGTGATCTTAAGAAAGCAACAGGACTTCCTGCAGCAACTTCTTTCAAACATGTTTCTCCTGCAGGAGCTGCAGTAGGACTTCCGCTTACAGAGACACTGGCAAAGATCTATTGGGTAGATGACATGAACTGGAAAGAATTTTCCCCACTGGCATGTGCATATGCGAGAGCTAGAGGAGCAGACAGAATGTCTTCTTTTGGCGATTTTATTTCTCTTTCAGATGTATGTGACAAAGATACTGCGATGCTGATTAAAAGGGAAGTTTCAGATGGTGTGATCGCACCTGGATATACAGAGGAAGCACTGGAGATTTTGAAACAGAAGAAAAAAGGAAATTATAATGTGATTGAGATCAATCCAGATTATGTACCGGCTCCACTGGAACATAAGCAGGTATTTGGTGTGACATTTGAACAGGGACGCCAGGAACTTGCAATCGATGATGCGTTGATTTCCAATATCGTGACAGAAAACAAAGAACTTACAGAAGAAGCAAAGAGAGATCTGAAGGTATCTCTGATCATCCTGAAATATACACAGTCCAATTCGGTATGCTTTGTTAAAGATGGTCAGGCCATTGGTGTTGGAGCAGGACAGCAGTCACGTGTACATTGTACAAGACTTGCCGGACAGAAAGCAGACAACTGGTTTTTACGTCAGAGCCCGAAGGTACTGAATCTTCCGTTTAAAGACACGATCAGCCGTGCAGAGAGAGATAATGCAATTGATGTTTACATCGGAGAAGAGTACATGGATGTATTGGCTGACGGTGCATGGGAAAATGTATTTACAGAAAAGCCGGAAGTATTCACAAGAGAAGAGAAGCGAGCATGGCTGGATCAGCTTACAGATGTGACACTTGGTTCGGATGCATTCTTCCCGTTCAGTGACAATATTGAGAGAGCACATAAGAGCGGCGTGAAGTTTATTGCTCAGCCAGGTGGTTCTGTGCGAGACGATGCGGTAATCGAAACCTGTAATAAATATGGAATAGTTATGGCATTTACCGGAATTCGTTTATTCCATCACTGATTATGATGAGTCAATATTAAACATAAAATTAATTTGCAGGAAATGCCGAAAAAGAGAGGAAAAAGCTTCCTCTCTTTTTTCAGAATATGATATGCTATGTTTAGCAGCAGGAAAAAGGAGGGGAAGAGGAAGAATTTTTTACCTCTGAAGAAACATTACCTGATGCTGGGACAGTCGGAGGGAAATGCTTCGGCTATATTATTGAAAGTCCGAAGCATTTCTTTGTGCTATGAAAAAAATAGCAACAAAAAACCGGACATAACAGTCCGGAAAATAAAAAGAGCGATAGACGGGGCTCGAACCCGCGGTCTCGACCTTGGCAAGGTCGCGCGTTACCAACTACGCCACTATCGCAAATGTCTTGTGAAGAAGTGCGTTCCTCATCGACAAGACATATAATACCAGATATAATTGTAGTTGTCAAATGTTTTTTCGAAAAAATTTGAAAAATTTATAAAAAACATTTTGTACGAATCAAGTGATTTAGGAATGATAGTAACGAAGTACATGTTCCGGATAATACTGATCTCCATAGTTCCATGGACCGGCCGTGTCGTATAGAGGATCTTCTTTGGAACGCTCGGTTTCTCCGCTTGCTATTTCGGCAAAAGCTTTTGAACTTTCTTCAGACCAGGAGGTGATGCCATTTTTTTCCAGATAGTTAAAATAGACATCTGCTCCAAAATTGTATCCCTGAAGAGCAAGTTTGATGTTGGCAATATCATTCGGTCCTGTAACATCTGCTTTGGTCATAGAATATTTCAGTTCCTGAATTCCGCAGGCAATAGAATAATCTACATCTGTGATGCCGTTTGGAGTCTGAGGATATTGTGTGTTATATGCACCTTCAGAGGATTGCATAACGTCTGTTCCCTGACCGGAGCTTTCCTGCATCATAAGAGCCAGAATAAGATCTACATATGCAGACATATCGTATTTTGCAGCAACTTGTTCTACATCGCTGCGATAAGATTCGCAGGCAGAGTTAATCATATGAGTCTGTCTGGAAGTACGGAGTGGTCGTAAAATAAGAAAAGACAGAGACAGGATTATGATAAGAAACAGTATGAAGCAGAGAAACTGTTTTTGTCGGCGAATCTGATGCCGGCGTTTTATGAGACGCGCTTTTTTTGGTAAGGTGCACGCTGTTTGGGTGTTTTTTATGTTTAATCTTTTGTGTCTTCTTCATAGGTATTATTGTAATCGGTAAAGCTGCTTTTGAAAAGAAAGAAATTCTAAGGATTTTCTTAAAATTTCGTGAAAAAACTGTGTAAATTTGAAATCATGCGTTTCATGTGCTAAAATAAGCCAGAGTAAGAGATGGGGAAACGTAAAGTTATAGAGATGAGGTGAAAACCTGTGGAAAAAAAAGGTATGTGCAGTTTTACTGGGGACTGCTTTGACATGTCATGTACCGCTGGTGTATGGTGCGGTACAGGATTATCAGGCAGTTACAGAAGCTGATAAGGAAGACAATAAAATTTTTCAGGCATTTTCAACAGAGGATGGAAGCGGCAATTCAGTTAATGTTGCAGCTATACAGGATACCGTGTATGTTGCAGCCAAAAATGCCGGGATCTATTCAAAACCAGGCGAATCCAGCGAAAAAATGGGGGACGTTGCACTGGGTGATACATTGGAGAGAAGTGCAGTCTGTGATAATGGATGGAGCAAAGTATCCTGTGAAGTAAATGAAAGCAAAGTTATTGGATACATTCAGAATCAGATGCTCAGTGATACGGATCAGATTCAGCCTGCAGATAAAGATGTTGAAGTAAAAAGTGATGCTACGGTACTGGATTATCCAAGCCGGAAAGATGGGGAAGAAGTAGGGGAAGTTCTTCAGCTGGATGAAGTGAAACAGACGGGAACAGTTAATGGAGTATGGAGCCGGATTACTTATCAGAATGATGATGGAACAGAGGCAGAAGGTTATATTCCAACAAGCTGTCTGGACCTTCCGGATGCGGTGACAGAAGAAGCAGATACAATTGATAAGGATAAAGATGCGGGAACACTCCATGAAAGCAGTGGAGAGGGCGTATTTGCAGATGCACTGGAGGATGTGGACCCAGGTGTTTCAGTAGAAAACGGAGTTCAGATCGGAACACCGGTTGCGGCATCTTCAGACGCAAATCTGCAGGATCTAGGCGTATTTAAGATTACACATTACTGTCCGTGCAGTATCTGTTGCGGACCATATTCCAATGGAATTACATCGACTGGCGTAACGGCAACTACCAATCATACGATTGCAGTAGATCCATCTGTGATTCCGTATGGAAGCAAAGTAGTGATCAACGGACAGGTTTATGTTGCAGAGGACTGTGGTGGTGCAATCAAGAAAAATCGTATCGATATTTATGTTGCAACGCATGCTGAGGGTGAGGCTAAAGGTACATATGATACAGAAGTATATTTGATAAAATAAACAAAAGGCAGGAACCTGAAAATTCAGGATATCCTGCCTTTAATCATCTGGTGATCAGTAAAGGTAAAATCATTTATCTTGCCATGGCGTAAATTTTTTCCATGTCTTTCATGTTTAACTGTTTGAAAACGCCAATGGTACGTGTATCTTCAAAACTGCATTTGAAAGCCAGTTCATGAATCTGTTCGTCGGTCAGATCCAGACCTAGTTCATGAAGGCTGGTCGGCATATGGATTGAACGGAAAAAGTCTTCCATTGCTTCTATACCGGCGAGTGCTGTATTTTCATAATCAGCAAAACATGGAATATCGAAGATGTTGGTGGCAAATTGTGCGAAACGCTCCGGATTGGCATCATAAACATAACGTGCCCAGCTTCCCCAGAGTGCAGCAAGACCAGCACCATGAGTAACATCGTAAAGTCCGCCAAGTTCGTGTTCAAGCTGATGACAGGCCCAGTCACCACCACCAGTTCCACAGCCGGTCAATCCGTTATGAGAAAGACTTCCTGCTCACATGATCTCTGCTCTTGCATTGTAGTTACCAGGTTCGTTCAGCAGGATTCGTGCATTGTAAATAACGGTCTGCATCAGGGATTCACTGATACTGTCAGTGATCTCCATGGTTTCGATGTTGACAAAATAACGTTCCATGGTATGCAGAAGAATATCTACACAGCCACTTTCGGTCTGATATTCCGGCAGAGTATAGGTGAGTCGCGGGTTCATCAGAGTGAATTTCGGGCGACAGAGGTCACTGCGGGTGCTTCCACGTTTTAACCAACCATCTTCATTTGTAATGACACAGGAACCGCTCATTTCGCTTCCGGAAGCGGCAATCGTAGGGATAGCGCCGATTGGAAGACAGGCGTTTGGAATCTCTGTTTTGAGAAAAAAATTCCAGACATCGGTCCATGGATTGGCAACACCATAGCCAATGGCTTTTGCAGAATCAATAACACTTCCACCACCGACAGCCAGAATGAAATCCACAGATTCTTTCTGACAGAGTGAGATACCTTCTCGTACTTTGGAGAGACGTGGGTTTGGGACAACTCCGCCCAAAGTGACAAAGTCGATTCCTGCTTCAGTGAGACAATTACTGATTTCGTGAATCAGACCGGATTTTACAGCACTTTCGCTGCCATAATGAATCAGTACTTTGTGGCAGTTATAATCTTTTAATAATTCACCAATTTTTAGATGTGTATCTTTTCCAAAAATCACCTTTGTAGGTGTGTAATATTCAAAACTTCTCATGATGATTAAACTCCTTGTTTATAATCAAGCATAACATAGTAAAAATATATCATAATTGTAACAAAAATTACAGAAAAAACAGTAAAAAAATTAAGAAAACAGCAAAAACTATGTATCAAAAAAGTTATATAAGACAAATTCTCTTGAGAAAATAACAATAGTCCAGTATAATAGAAAGAGAAAAATGGAAGAATAAAAGCTGAAATTTTCAAAAGAATGGTGTATATTATAAAGCAATGGGAAATTCAGGTGATAAAATGGAAAATATAATTATTATCGGAGCAGGTCCGGCAGGCATATCTGCGGCACTGTATGCTGCCAGAGGTAATTTAACCCCACTGTTGCTCAACAATGGAATCGGAGCACTGGCAAAAGCAGAAAAAATTGAAAATTATTATGGCCTGGAACGACCACTCTCAGGAGAAGAACTTTATGAGAGAGGAGTTGCACAGGCAAAGGCTCTGAGCATTCGCATAATTGATGCACAGGTGCTTGGAATTAATGGATTTGATACATTTACAGTCCAGACGACTGCTGGAAACTTTGATACAGTAAGTGTGATTCTGGCAACAGGCGGAAAGCGGTCTGCACCGAATATTCCGGGAATTCGGGAATTTGAAGGCAAGGGTGTCAGTTACTGTGCAATCTGTGATGCGTTTTTCTACAGAAACCGCGATGTGGCGGTAATTGGAAACAGTGATTTTGCACTTCATGAGGCGGAAGAACTGCGAAATGTAACTTCATCAGTGACAATATATACAAATGGCAGAGAACCGGAGTTTTCAAGAGAACATCCGATTGCAGTGAACACAATGAAAATTCAGGCAATCGAGGGTGGAGATACCGTTTCGGGTATTCGGATGGAACATGATGTTGCTTCAATGGAAAATGAAGACAGGGAATCATTTTATCCGGCAGACGGGGTGTTTGTGGCAACTGGGGACTGCCGGCAGTACTGAGATCGCACGACAGATGGGCGCGGAACTGACAGATAAAGGAAATGTCAGAGTCAATTCTGAGATGGAGACAACGATTCCGGGTCTGTTTGCGGCGGGGACTGTAACAGGCGGACTCCTGCAGGTATCCAAGGCAGTCTATGAGGGAAGTATGGCGGGAATCAATGCCGGTAAATATGTTCGTCAGAGAAAAAAGGCAGCAGACTGAAAAATAACAAAATGAATAAAATATCAAAGTAAAAATACTGAATAATAGTATATACAGAAAAGGAGAATTAGTATGGCAAAAACAATTACATCACAAAATTTTGAAGAAGAAGTTTTAAAATCAGAAAAACCAATCCTGCTTGATTTCTGGGCAACCTGGTGCGGACCTTGCATGCGTCAGGGCCCAATCGTGGAAGCACTGGCAGAAGAAGGTTATAATGTAGGCAAAATCGATGTGGACCAGGAAATGGGGCTTGCACAGCAGTTTAAGGTTATGAGCATTCCGACTCTTTTGATCTTTAAAGGCGGACAGGAAGTACATCGTCTGGTTGGACTGACATCCAAAGAAGACCTTAAGAAACTTCTGGATGAATAACAGCAGGAAGGGTTTAGTATATTCATGAAAATCTTACTTGCAGCATGCAATGCAAAATATATTCATTCAAATCTGGCTGTGTATGATTTGAAAGCATATTCATCTGATTATGATGAGCATGTGATCCTTAGGGAGTATACGATCAACCAGCCAAAGGATGAGATACTGAAAGATATTTACAGCAGTGGAGCAGACGTTGTCTGCTTCTCCTGCTATATCTGGAATATTTCTTTTGTACGGGAACTGATTCGTGATCTTGTTAAGATACTTCCAAAAACAGCTTTTTGGGCAGGCGGTCCGGAGGTCTCTTACGATGCTGAAAAATTCCTGACAGAAATGCCGGAGATGACCGGAGTTATGGTAGGAGAAGGCGAAAAAACATTTCATGATCTTCTGGAATTTTACATAGATGGGAAAGACAGCCTTGAAGAAATTTCGGGAATTGCATACAGAACTGGTGATAAGATCATTCATAACGGCTGGCGGGAACTGATGGATTTAAGTGCAATTCCATTTGTTTATGAGCATCTGGAGAAATTTGAGAACAGAATCATTTATTATGAGAGCAGCAGGGGATGCCCGTTTTCCTGTAGCTACTGTTTGTCTTCCATAGATAAGAAACTTCGTTTCCGGGATTTGGAACTGGTCAAAAAAGAATTGCAGTTTTTCCTAGATCACAGAGTTCCACAGGTGAAATTTGTGGACCGTACTTTTAACTGTAAACATGAACATGCTATGACAATCTGGAAATATATTCTGGAAGAAAGAATATTGGCAAAAAAGAAGGCAACTTCCTCACAGTTTGGCTGGTTTCAGTTTGACACAGGTTGGGAAACCTGCACCACCCATACCAACGATTCCTGCTTCTTTTACAATGTCAATGATTTCATCTGGGGTCAGTTCATCTAATGATTTATGTGGCTGTAC
>ENA-OPZZ01002018-OPZZ01002018.1-human-gut-metagenome-genome-assembly--contig:-NODE-2018-length-10942-cov-9.235691_pt1 | contig 10942 bp, 7 predicted proteins | sample MGYA00242487_ERZ504511 | MGnify/ENA primary metagenome ERZ504511 (study PRJEB26092, sample SAMD00036241) | human gut metagenome | host: Homo sapiens | study: EMG produced TPA metagenomics assembly of... | reverse complement strand
AACAATCGGAATACCAAGTTCAGCCGCAATCTCGTCACCAACAGCTACCAAATTCTTAGCCTTAGATACAATCTTGTTATAGACTTTTTCCGCCGCCTTATCGATATCTGAATCGATACAGTCTAGGAGTGAAATCCCCATGGTAATGGTACGAACATCAAAGTTCTGCTCCTCAATCATGGCAATGGTTTCTGTGACCTGTTTAATATCCATTTTAAGCTACTCCTATCTTACAAGTTGTGCATAGCATCAAAAATTGCTGAACTTTGGATGTTGATTTTAACGTTCAATGACTCACCAAAGGCTTCCAATTCAGCACGTAGGTGTGTAAAATCTTGTTTGTCTTCCGATGATACAACCGCCATCATGGTAAAGAATTCATCAAGAACTGTTTGAGAAATATCATCAATATTCAAGCCAAGTTCTGCCACCTTAGTCGCAACACCCGCAACAATACCTGATTTGTCCTTACCTACAACTGTAATAATCGCTTTCATGAGAAGCCTCCATCATTTTATTTTGTATAATTTTAGCATATTTTGATTAAAAATGCTATTTTTATGAAATTTGCATCTTTTTTCTTGAAAAAACGAATATTTCCGAGAAATTTAACCAATATCGTTTATGAGAACATCCTCTCTTTGACTCAACTACTTGTGGATAAACTTGTTCACAACCTAAATAATATCTCTCTTATAAAACCCTGAAAAATCAAGATTCAACACTATCAACAGACTTTTCCACACCTGTGGATAAGTCTGTGGGTAACTTGTCGATAAACAAAAAATATCGCCAAATCCAGGCGATATCTTAGCTTTATTTCCATTTTAAATTAACATGGGCATTCATTTCTTTATAAGCAGTATCTATACGCTCTTTGGTCTCTTCATCTAGTTTATTTCTATATTTACCACCTTTAATGAAATCCTCTAAAATATAAGTTTGGTAAGTATACAAAGGATATCCCTCTGGCGAAGTTGTTCCTTTAGGTGTACGGTTAACCCAAGTCGGATGTGCTTGAGCAGTCTTAATCGTGGTTTGACCATTCTTTTTCTCAAAGGTGACATCCATTAAGACACCCCTCTCTGTCCACTCTGCGCTATCCACACCATCCATGGTCTCTATGCGCTGGTTTGAGATGAAATTCCCCATTGAGTAAATAATAAGTTTTTGCTGTCCATCCTTTTTAACCACCTCAGAAGGTTCTACCACATGAGGATGACCTCCAAAGATAATATCAGCACCCCAATCAATCATCTTATGATAGAGTTTAACCTGTTCATCTGTCGGTTCCAAACGATATTCAACACCCATCTGAGGCATGATAACCGTGATATCCGCTTCTTTTTCGGCACGCTGAATCTCGGATTTCATACGTTTTTCATCCAAATTCGATAAGTGGTCTGCAACCTCTTTATCCGTCAAGTTCGACTCTAGGCCATTGTAACCATAAGCATAGGAAAGTATTGCAACTTTGATACCATTAACATTCTTGATGAGAAGTGGCGCCTTGTCTCGCACCGGCTTTTCGTAAACACCAATAGGATCAATTCCCACTTTTTTAAAAGCATCAGCAGTTGTAAAAGCTCCCTCTAAACCAGAATCCAAGATATGATTATGGGCCAAATCCATAACATCATAACCAGCATCCTTAATAGCTGCTGTCACTGATTGAGGAGCATTAAACAGAGGATAGCCTGACAAAGGATAATCAGGATTAACCGTTCCCTCGAAATCACCCAAGACCAAATCAGCCTGCTTTAACCACGGCTTCACATAAGTAAAATTCTCCGTGAAATCATAGCTGCCATCCGCCTGCAAGGCACTCATATAGAGAGCGTCATGATAGAGCAAGTCCCCATTAGCCATGATACGTGCTGTCTGTACCTGGTTCGAGGCATTCTTTTGCTGTTCGTTCTTACTATGAACAATTAAATCTCAAGAAAAAGCAAACCTAAGACGAGAGCAATCAACCCCATCAAAATCTTATTAGTCATCGCATTATCACGCTTTTTAGCTTGGCTCTGTTTCATAACACTCTCCTTTTTCATACTACTAGTGTACCAAAAAAAGCTGATCCATTAATGATAAAAAAGATTAACAAACAGTTACATCTCACCCTTATAACAACTTTAAAAATACAGTAGCTCTGTTCAAATAAAATAAAAACCCTACTTCACGAGAAGTAGAGTTCTGTGAATCCTGTGGGATTCCATTAAATTCTGCGGAACGTATGATGAAAAAAGTATGCTCATTAAAGGCAAAACTTTTTACACAGATAGAAGAATCTTGCCTGTCAGCAGAGCAAAAAGAGCAAATGGAGGAACTTATTTCAAAAAGGCTTGATATTTTGAGTTAGATAAACAGCTTATTGACCATGCTTTAAGATCAGAACAGGAAGGAGGACCGATGAATATGTGTAATGCGTTGGAAGAATTAAGACGCGAAGGGGTGCTTGAGGGTCAGCGTGAGGGACGGCTTGAGGGACGACTTGAGGGAATCCGTGCAACGATAGGAATCTGCAAAAAATTCAGCATTAGTGAGGAGGATATAATCAGAAATATTATGGAAGAATTTTCCTTATCACAGGAAGAAGCCTCTGGTTATGTAAAAAATATTAGTAGATTCTAAAAAGAATGGCTCCAGTTAACTACGCCTTAGTCAAAAAAGACTTCGGCCTCAGTGATCGGAGCCTTCTTTTGTGCTCCTGGCGGCGCACGAAGGAAATAAGCCCGCCAAAAGGCGAGCTTACTTAAAGTGCTTATTTATAGGCTGTCGCTGAACTACGTTTTCAGGACAGCCCCTTATATGATGATCATCAGCCGCTTGATCGAGCAGGATCATTATTTTGACAATACTTCAACTTTACAGAAATGTTCCTTGGTTTCTTTATCATAGCTGATTCCGACACCCAGGACTTCGCCCGTATATTTGCGGGTTTCTCCTGATTTTCCCTGAAAACGCAGCAGATAATCTTTTTCTCTGATCTGTAGCAGGGCATCTTCGGGAGAGTGGTCTACTTTTAATTCGAGGATAATACAGGTGTCCGTAAGATTCCATGGGTAAAAAATAAAATCAACAAATCCTTTTCCTGCTTTATCTTCACGTTCAATACGATACTTATTTCTTGCAGAAAGATATACCAGATTGACAATAGCAGAGAGTTCTACTTCATTATTATATGAGAGAATCGGGGATTCTGTATTATGTGCATACTGCAGGATCTCGGACATTTTCTGCGTGTCACGGGATAAAGTAGCCTTGAGCATCTGGTCTGAAATCTTAGCCAGCTGGTATACATATCCAAGACTTTCCTCATTCTGCAGAAGTTCTTCATATTTGAACATCAATTCTCTGTTAGGAATAAAAACTTTTCCGCCAGAATAAGTAAGCAGCCCATATACAACCATAGCTGAATAGATCTGATCCCGGCTTTTTAATTCCATTGCCGATGCAGCAAATTCATCTATTTTGGCATCAACGCCTTCTCCGGTAATCATCAATGCCAGGTCATTTTTTATATGGTCAATGTCATTGCGGATATAGTAAAAAATCTCATCATAAGGTCCGGAACTGGTCCAGTAATTGGATAACTGGTTAAAACGCAGTGCCATCACTACGGATCTTGGATTATACAGGCGTTTTCCTGAAGCAGTGAAATATCCATCATACCAGTTCTGCAGACCGTTGCGTGGTACCTGAAGTTTTTTGCATAAATGTGTGTACTTTTCATATAGAACATCTACCTCTTCGTCTGTAAAGCCAAAATATTCGCTGAAAGCTTCCATTGAAGTCATTTTAAATTCCATAAACATGTTCAGTTCAGAGCCACTGGAATATTTGGAAATCGGCAGGATACCGGTAATATATGCCAGTGCTGTATAGTCCTGATCTTTCAGCAGAGTTTTGAGAAAAAGTATATACTCTGCTTTTTCCTTTTCAGTAATAAATGGAAGATGAAATACGGCATCCCATTCATCCATGATGAAAACAAACTGTCGGTCTGTCTGCTCTGAAATTTGGGAAAGTATGTCCCAGAGCGCATATATGGAGTCTGTCTGATATTCCGGATATGCTTCCGCCAGATCGTTCTTCAAACCTGTAATGATACGGTCAATATATTGTCTGTAAGATGTGCAGTTTTCCGGAAGTCTGCTGAAATCGATATAAATGATATCATACTGATTTAAATACTGATGGTATTCAGGTGAATCTGCAATTTTTAAATGATCAAATATCTGCGAAGCATCCCAGACCTTTCCAAAGAAGGCTCCCAGCATATTTGCCATGATCGTTTTTCCGAATCTGCGCGGTCTTGTAATGCAGATATACTGTGTTTCTTCTTCCATGCATCCAAATATGTCATTCAGAATAAGGGATTTATCTACAAAATATGTTGTTTCTGAAATCTTCTTATATCTTTTGTACGGAAGAGGAGTATTTAAAAACATTGCCATATCAGTTACCGCCTTTCAGATTTTTTGCTTTAGAGATATTATAGCATTCTTATGAAAGACTTGCCAGATGGAAGAGGCGGAAAGATTATTACAATAAGATGGACAATGACATCCCGGAAAATCAGTAAGTAAGATAGAAAAATTGCAGTGTCTGCTATCAAACATCTTGATCAATCAAAAAAGAGAGAGAATACTCTGATTGCAGTTGTTTCTCTTTTTAAAGAAAATTGGCTTTATGAAAAATTTAGCCTTTTTTATTTGGAAATTAGATACATAATATTTAAATATAGGTGGGATTAATATGTGTGATGTAAAAAAATATGAAAAAATATATGAAGAAATAAAGTGTCTGGAACCTGAAGATACATTGCAACTTACATTAGAAGCTGATTCAGAAGAGCAGAGGGAATTTTATCAGATGGTAGGTGATTTTTTACTTCAAAAAAGGCAAAAACAAGTAATTGCGAGGAATTTATTTTAAAAGAAAAAATATATCGTTCTGGGTGGAGTTAATGGAGCTGGTAAATCTAATTAGTGACAAACTGAGAAATCAGCAACACTTATACTTGCCAGATTAAGTTTTAGACAAAGAATATCTTTGTTTTAATAAAACATTTTTTCGCTGTTTTCGATGGTCAGACCCCTCCAGGGCAAAATGCCAATGACACAAAACTTAGCAGATCTGTGACATGGGAGCAAATCTGATTAGTGACAAACTGAGAAATCAGCAACAGTAAATATCCTTGTTTTGAATTACAATAATTATTGTATAAAGTTTTCATCGCAAGTTAATTTTACCACAAAAATAGAACCATTCGCATGAACGAATGGTTCTATTTCTTTTAGGGACTTATTTCACAGACCCTTTCTTTTTAGGAATCTGTGAGTATGTAAATAAATTGTTTATTAACAATACCTGAAAGTTATCGATATGTGTGACTCTTAATAAATTATTTCTTTACATAGATTTCGATTTTTTTAGTTTTGACAGAGCAGGAACCTGTTGTTACCATTTTGTATCCTGCTGGTACCGGAACTTCACTGGCTTTAATAGATGTAGCTTTTTTATCGACAACGATTTCTCCAGTAGCAACAATTTTGTTTGTTTTTGCTAATCTATAAATAACTTTAATTGTTTTTCCTAATTTTTTAACCTCAACAGTTACTGTATTATTTTTGGAAATTTTTAATTTGGAACCAGTTGTTACAATCTGATATCTGTCTGGTGCTGTGATTCTGCTCATATTAACATATTTGGCAGTAGCTACTACAGAAAGTTTCTTACTGCTGACAACTTTACCAGATTCTTTAAAAATAACAGTTACAGATTTTTTATTCTGGTCTACAGTAATATAAACTTTGTTATTTTGGGAAATTTTAATGTCACCAACGATGCCAATTGTATATCCATCTGGTGCTGTTAATTTGCCAGTGTTAATATAAGTAGCATCTTTATCAACAGTCATAGGAGCTGTCTTGATGACATTTCCTTTTCTATCCTGATATACAACAGTAATTCCTTTTGTTGTAACTGCTTTACGAACAGCAGCGTATACATAACCATCATTGATTGCAAGATCACCAGCTAATACCAATTCATAGCCTTCTGGTGCTGTAAGTTTGCTGGTATTTACAGATGTAGCATCTTTATCAACAGTAAGCTCCACTTCTGCAATCTGTTTTTCTTCTTCTTCAGAATAGTAGTTGATTTTTACAGTTTTAGTAGTAGCTACTTTGCGAACAGCAGCGTATACATAACCATCATTGATTGCAAGATCGCCAGATAATACCAATTCATAACCTTCTGGTGCTGTAAGAGAACTTGCGTTTACAGATGTGGCATCTGCAGGAACTTGCATCGGTTCTTCTTTAACCTGTGTATTTGCCTCTTCATCATAGAAATTAATATATATAGTTTTTTGAGCTGCTACATTAGCACTATCAACATCAGCAGAATCAAAAGCTTCTGGTGAGGCATCAGTTCCATCAGAGAATACGCTGACGTCAGAAGCTGCTACAGGTACAACGCTGGTTCCTGCTACGCAGGCAGCGAGCATTAAAGCCATAAATTTTTTTTCTACGTTCTTTTAATCCCATATTCTTTTTCTCCTTCATTATCTGGAAAACATATTTCTTTTGCATTGCAAGAATGGGGCATAATCATGAATTATGCCCCGTCTTGCCTGTTGGAATCTTATATAAAATTACCCAAATGGATTATTTTACAGTGATCTTTTTAAGATTGGACCATGGGCTGAATACTTTCCTGCCGTTTTCGGAAGTTCTGTTGAATGCATGCATTCCTACTGTCCAGCTTCCTTTTGGTACATTCTTAAATGTAGCTGTTACTGTACCTTCTTTGAGGTTCAGGATCTTGTGATCGCCATAGTGGTATGGACGAGTCTCGCCGTTTTCTTTCTTGGAGGATGTTCCAAGTACTACGTCGTATCCTGTTGCATTAGCAGCTGCTTTATATGTTACTTTTACAGTTGTTCCGCTTACATTTACGCTTGTGATGATCGGAGCATCCGGTGTGATTGCAGATACAACGAATGGATATGCATTTGACCAGTCGCTGAATACTTTCTTACCGTTTTCATCACGTTTCCAAGCATGGCAGTATGCATAATATGTTTCCTGCTGTACATACTTAAATGTAGTAGATGTACTAACCTGATTCTTGTTTACAGAAGTATAATCTTTATTTGTGATGCAGTCACGATCTGTAGAGATTACATAATCGTAACCAGCAGCACCTTCAGAATCACCGGAAAGGATGACTGTTGCTTGGTTTCCAGTAACATTTACTTTAGTGATCATCGGAGCATCCGGTTTTTCATCTTCTGCTTTTCCGTCTGCAACTACTGTCTTGGATCCTGTGTAGTTTTTGGATGTGCTGTTTGCTTTTACTGTATATGTTCCGTCAGTGTTCTTTTCAGAAGTATATTCTGTAGCCGGAACTGGGAGATATCCATTTAATACAGTTGTAACGCCATCTTTTACAGTTACAGTACAATCGTTGATGTTCTTCTTATCAACGCCCCATGTTAAGTTTGCTCTGGAATAAGCTGTACTGTCAACATCGTCTGTATCGAATGTTGCAACGCCAGATTCTGTGTATCCGTTGATACCTTTGATTTCTACTCCATAAATATCACCAACAGTTACATCGATAGGAGTTACAGTGTTGCCATTTTTGTCGATTAATCTAAGAGTATAATCTTTGCCTTCAACTAATGTGCTTCCACCAATCTGAATCAGTACTTCTGGTTTAACTGGAAGGCCGCCTGCATATGTAGCGTTCTTAACACTTACATTCTTAGCAACGAATTTAACAGATTTGATTGTGAATGGGATATAAGCAACAACACCGTTGATAATTGTTCCATCAGAAGTAACAATTGTCTTAGTTCCTGCAAATCCTGTTCCTTCTTTAGCTACTGCATAGATATAACCAATGTTTTCTTTTCCAGCAGTTACTTTCTTACCTGTGATATTGTCTGCATATTTGATTTCGAAATCGCTTTCTTTTGCAGTTGTCTTTACGCCATCATTTGTAACTTTTCTGATGTTGCTTAATAATGCCTTTGCAAAAGTATGCTCATTTCCGTCAAATGTGAATGCAACCTGGCTGTTATGAACTACACCATTTACATTTCCATCAGCATCTTTATCTACATCTGCTGTATAAGCGTCTGTTACGTCAAATCCTTTGCTGTCATAAACGTTAAGAGTAGCTTCTACTTTTTCTTTTACGATATTGAAGCTTGCTGTGATGTTAGAACCTGTGAAGTTCTTGTTTCCATCTAATGGTTTCAGAACAACTGTTCCGACTCCGGCTTCAACGTTTTCGCCATAAGAAACGATTTCAAACTGGTTGGATACATCGTTTCCGTTTAATGTTGCTGTAAATTTACGAGGTCTTACCTGTTTTCCAGTGTAATCCTGATCAGCGATGGATACTTTTACATCTGCTGTGTTTGCAGCTGTGATTGTAAATGTTCCAGTTGCTTTTCCTGAATAGAAGTAGTTGTATCCCTGTACAGTGATTGTTCCAGTACCAACATTTACAGCATTGCTGATGCTTACTTCCTCATATTCAGCATCTTTATCGTTAACTTCACCCTTCTTGTAAAGAGCAATAGCACCGTCAAGCACTGCATAAGTAGGCTGGATCTTTCCACCTGTGTAAGTATAAGTAGAAGGTGTTGCAACAACCATAGCGTCTGTTAATTTCTTAGGTACGATTTCTGTCTTACCGCTTGCTGTAACAGTTCTTGTTTTGCCGTTTGTTGTTTTTAAAATATAGTTTGTGTTTGTAACAGTAACTTCTGTAATGATGTTGTTAAACAAGCCATTAGCGATATCTTTGTTTTCATATTCATATTTAACTGTGAAATCGCTGTCTGTGAGAGTTTTTTCTACTTTTTTGCCTTTTGCTACAACTGTTACAGGAAGTTTATATTCGCCTGCTTCTGTAAGTGCTTTATTAATAGAAACATCATCCGGTACAGTTACATAATCAGCTTCAACTACCAGTGGTTTGATTAAGAACGGAATAGATGCTGTCTGATCTTTGTATGTTCCGCTTGTAATCTTGATGTTAACGTAAGCGTTTGCTACTGGATTGTAATTTCCGTCATATACAGTTGTTGCATTTACGTTGTTTGTATATCCTGTGATTTCGTATCCGTCTGTTCCAAGATCTTCTGTTTTGGGGTTACCCTGTGCGTTGAAATACTGAATAACCAGTTCTCCTAAATCGCTCTTGGAAGGTTTGATCGCATCGCCTGTATAATCTGTTGTATACTGTGTTTTTGCAGATACAGCATTTAATGCAGCTGCAGTAGCAACAACAGTGAATGTCTGCTCACCTGTGCAGTTTCCACCGTCTTTAGCACGTACTGTAACAGTATATGTACTTCCGTTTTTAAACTGTTCAGCGTCTGTACCATCAGCATTTTTTACAATAAGTGTATATTCTTTGCTGGAGTTTTTAATTGCAGAAAGGTCTGAGCCTTCTACACCTGTAAATATCAGATAATCAGCTAATTTGCTTACAGCAATATCTGTTGGAATCTGTCCACTTAAAGTGTTAACAGTAATCTTTGTTCCTGCTGTAGAAAGGTCACGTTTTGCAACGTTAACAGTCTCATTTGTTGTGTAATATTCATCTGCATCTGTAAAATTCTTTAATTTTGTTTTGTCAACATATACAACAACGGGGTAATCACCTACTTTTGTATATTCAACCTGAGCAGTTGTAACTGCAGCAGATAAATCAGCACCGCTTAATTTTCCATCAGCGCCTTTATTACTGGAAGCAGATTCTTTTAATGTAATGTTATCTTTGGAAATCTTAATAGCCTTACCTGTATACTGATAGGACTGTCCTTTTGTTGCTGTTGCAAGGATATCTCCTTTTGCATATGCTTTTGCTGTAACGTTACCGATTACAAGTTCAGCACTGCCTGTGTAAGCAGAGTCTTCTTTTGCTGTTACAGTAAGTTTGAATTCTTCTTTATTATTAGTTGCATTAGTTACAGATGTTTCATAAGCATCAGCAGCTACATTTGCATTTTCAGAATCCAGAACAGTAAGTGCAACGCCGTCAGCTTCAGTAATAGTCTGAGCAAAACTGTTGTATGCTTTTGTTGTGGTTGCAGGTGTAGCAGTCACAGAATTTAAAGATCTCTTTTCTACAGCTACAGAAATACCTGTGTTAATGTCATAAAGAGTCTGCTGATTGCTGTCTACATCGTAAACATAAAGGGTTAATGTTTTTCCAGCCATGTCAGCTGTTGTATTTAAACTCATATCAGTTGCATCGTCTACTTTTCCGTTAGAAGATGCATATGCAATACCTTTTTCGTCAACCCAACGATACTGCCATCCACCTTCTACTTCTGATCCGTCAGTTTTAGTTACAGTACCACTGATAACAGATGCTCCTCCCCAAACAACTTTTTTGCTGTCTGCAGATAAGTTAAGAGTAATATCAGCTTCATTTACCATTACAGATGCTGAAGCTGCGTCTTCTGTATCGTCAACAACAGGAGCTTCTGCAGCGAACGCATCTGCTTCAGTAGCTACGGAAGCGTCAGTACCATCACTGAACTCAGCAGCCCAAACCGGCACATTAGAGGTTGCCAGCATTGCAACGACGAGAGACATACTTAAGGTTTTCTTAGCCATGCCTTTCTTCGTGTTTTTAATCTTTGTCATGATTATAGTTCCCCTTTGGGTGGTGGACAGGTTGTTTTTATGGAAATTTTCGTATCCAGAATAGTTTTCGAGATTGCAGAGTATATAAGATATATCATTTATAATTATGTTTTTTGTGGGTTTTTATATTTAAATGCAAATTATGCTTAAACGGAATGCCAGTTCCGCTACTGCGGAACTGCTATTCCATTTTTAACGGTACGAAGTACCGCTAGATGATATCATTCTGTTTCACGCATATTTATACCGTTCATCTCCAG
>ENA-OPZZ01002017-OPZZ01002017.1-human-gut-metagenome-genome-assembly--contig:-NODE-2017-length-10947-cov-1.737246_pt1 | contig 10947 bp, 9 predicted proteins | sample MGYA00242487_ERZ504511 | MGnify/ENA primary metagenome ERZ504511 (study PRJEB26092, sample SAMD00036241) | human gut metagenome | host: Homo sapiens | study: EMG produced TPA metagenomics assembly of... | reverse complement strand
GGATGTGAACGGCAAACAGGTAGTAGCCTATACAGGGCATTTGGATTATACGCATTACGCCTGTTACCTGCCACGTGGATACAGCGGTGTGACATGGAAGAAACTGGAAGCCCCGGTAACGGACAAGGCTGAAATCGAAAAAGCCAATAACGAATCTTTGCGTGACGAATCCATTCGGCTCGTGATAGAAGACGCCACAAAGTCAGATGCCGATTTCGTAATCTTGGGCGGTGACTTCAACGAACCTTCGCACTTGGATTGGACGGAAGAGACGAAAGGGCTTTGGGATCACAACGGGGCGGTAGTCGATTGGGTCTGCTCCAAATTATTATACGAAGCCGGCTTCCGCGATGCCTATCGCGTCAAATATCCGAATCCGATCACCCATCCCGGCTTTACCTTCCCTTCGGACAATCCGGCGATGCCAGTCGAACGGTTGACCTGGGCGCCGGAAGCGGATGAACGCGACCGCATCGATTTTATCTATTATATACCGGCAACCGGTTGGGAAGTGGAAGACGCCGTCATCGTCGGTCCCAAGTCCTCCATTATCCGCAGCCAACGTGTCGAAGAGGACAGCCAAGATACTTTCTCAACTCCGGCAGACATTTGGCCGACGGACCACAAAGGAGTGTTGATCAAGTTTAAATTCTGACTTCATTGGAGGGCTGTATCATTTAATACTACCCTCCTTATACCGGCGATTCACAAACTCCGCAATGCGTTCATACGCCTTAGCGATATGTATATTCACTGTCTTTTCACTGATTCCCAAAACATCAGCGATTTCCCGGTTCTTCAATTTATCGGAGAGAACAAGACGAAAAACCTCTCTGCATTTCGGCGGCAAGGAATCAATCGCCTGCTGGACCAGTACTTGGTATTCTTCATCCATCAAACTCTTTTCCGGTGTATCCGAATCTGGGATCAACTCAATCTCATACAAAGAAAAGGAATCCTTTTCCTGTACACACCCCCTTCTCAGATAATGCAAAGCCTGGTTTTTCACCGATATATACAAATAGCGTTCCGGCTCTTTTACATGGGACAGCGTTTCCCGCTTTTGCCAAATGACAGTAAAAACATCCAGAATAGCTTCTTCGGCCAGCTCACGAGAGTTCAGATAGTAATAAGCCACATGGAACAGACGCCGGGAATAAGTTTCAAACAATAACCGGAACGCTGCTTCATCTCCCTTCACTACTTTTCCAAAAAGAGATATGATACTCTCCCCTTCCATCTCAGATACAGTCCTTTCATTAATTAGTCAGTAAATGTAGTTAAAATTTCTTCAAGACACTGCCTAAAGGTAAAAATGTTTCTTCTCATGAGTTTGATTTTGCCCGTTAAAAAATCCATCATCTATCAGTTACCCTTTTCCGGGATCGTTCCATAATATTATATATAACATAAAATCAAACAGCTTTTCTTTTAATCCAAACCAACCATCTTCTTTTTTGTCCGTCATTATTCAAACGCTTGTTTAACATCTGTCGAACGCTTGTCTTCCAAATATAGAATAAGCGTACCACAACTGTCAAACAAGATAAAACATCCTACTTATAACATAAAAGAACACAAGAGGATAGTCAAATAACATAATAATTTTTTTGCATCCCGAATAGGAGTTTTTTACTTTACTTGTCATCTCTATTTATAAAGCTACCGGAATAAAATGAAAAATGAACAAAACAATAAAGAACTCGAATCATTGACAAAGCGCATACGCTTCAAATCTTTGCCATTTGATGAAAAGCAGATGTCCGACCGTTTATCAGACAGAGTTAAACGGCCTGTCATCATTTCTTATACCGGTAAAGAAAACTCTGCATGGAAATATTTGTCTATTGCTGCTTCCATCGCCCTCTATTGGTTACCGGCATTCTGCTGACCGACAAAGAGCCGGAACAAGAACTTGTCTATTATGAAACGATAGCCGTTCCCGATGCAAAAACAAAAATCACATTGCCAGACAGCAGTATAGTTTGGCTAAATGCAAACGCTTGCCTGCGCTATCCGAGAGAGTTCAGCGAACAGGTCCGACAGGTTGAAATAAAAGGGGAGGCATTCTTTGAAGTCCGCAAAGACGAAAAGAAACCTTTTATCGTCCAAACCGATGGTATCGGAATACGAGTATTAGGAACAACATTCAATGTTGACGCAGAACCGGAAAAAACTGAGATCACTCTCCTTACCGGAAAAATCGGGTTGTATAAATACACGAATCAATCGCAAATGGCAGACCGGATACTGCTACCTGGTGAACGAGCAGTTTTCCTTAAATCGGATAACAAGCTGAGTATTTCAACTGTACACCCAGAAAATACGATATCATGGGTTACTGGAATTTTTAAATTTAAAGACAGTTCATTAGCAGATATCATGCAAGAGTTACAACGGGCTTTCCATGTGAAAATACATATTCAAAACGAAAACCTGAAAAAACAGACTTTCAATGCCAACTTCACAGAGAAAGAGACATTGGAAGAAATACTATCAGTTTTGCAAATCTCAGCCAGATACAAAATAGAAAAAAGGAAAGGAGAAATTTTCCTGCAATAAATACAGAATGTTAAACCACAAAGACAAACGATTATGGACAGTACATGAAAAACAAGATTTAATTAATAGAGAGACATACAAAAAGAATTGGGAATGTTGCGACCATTCCCAAATTCTACATTGTTAATCGGCAGATGACACACCTGCCAATTTTAAAAATTAATACATACAAAATTATGGATAAAATTTTATTTATCAGGCAAAATCCAAAGGATTTTACCTGTGAGGAACATTATTCCTCTTTAAAAAGAATTTTCAAACACGGAATCAATCTTTTAGGACTTCTTTTACTGTTTTTGTTCGTCAACATTACCTTCGTTCATGCACAAGCAGTAAAACTGTCTCTGAATAAGCAGAATGCAACATATGAAGAGATTTTCAATGAGATAGAGGAAAAGACCGGATACAAATTCGTTTATAACACATCCGAGATCGACCGAAACGAAAGAACCTCTATCCAGGGAACAAGCATGGATCTAAACGAGTTGCTGCGAAACTTATTCCGCAGCAAAAGAAATATTTCTTTTCGTATATCGAATAAGCACATTGCCTTGTTCAAAGCACAGATCAAAACTATTTCCGGAACGGTCGTCGACACACAAGGAGAATCTGTCATCGGAGCTAACGTCTTAGTAAAAGGTAGCACAACCGGCACTATTACCGATGTCGACGGCAAATTCAGCCTGGAAGCAAGCGAGGGAGATATTTTGCAAATATCTTATATCGGCTACAACACGCAAGAAATCACAATTGACAGGAAATCCATATTAAAAGTGGTTTTGCAAGAAGATCAGCAAGCCTTGGAGGAAGTTGTCGTAATCGGCTACGGAGCTGTAAAGAAAAAAGACCTTACCGGGGCCATCGCCCAGGTAAAAGCCGATAAATATGCCACTCAGCAAAGTACGAACGTATTGGATATGCTGAATGGAACTGTTGCCGGTTTTAACTCTAACATCGGGACTTCTGCTTCCGGAGCTAGTGAAATGGAAATACGAGGTCCCGCTTCACTTTCAGCCAACAATTCACCCTTGATTGTATTGGACGGAGTCATCTTCAATGGTTCTATCAATGACATCAATCCATCGGATATCGAAACTATAGACGTATTGAAAGATGCCAGCTCTGCTGCTGTATACGGTTCACGGTCTGCCGCTGGTGTTGTAATCATCAATACCAAAACAAGGCAAAGGGGTAAAAAAATGGTATAAAATTTTTCCGCACAACTGGGTTTAACAGATTTTACCAACGAAATCAAACCGAATGATTTATCTGGATTCATCCAACGCAGACAAGATTTCCAACGCAGAATAAATCCAGACAAGCCAGAAGGATATTATAACAATCCTAATCAGTTACCGGAAGGCATTGACGTAGATACTTGGCAAAATTACGATGCCTCATATCAGTCCGATCCAATTCTGACTTGGATGACACGTCTGAATTTGCGTGATATCGAACAACAAAACTATCTGAATGGGAATGCCTATGATTGGTATGGAGAAGCGACACGTCCTGGATTAAGGCAAAAACTACAATGTCAACATATCCGGAGGCATTGGCAAAACTAAATATTACTGGTCATTAGGCTATACGGACAATCAAGGTTATATAAAGGGAGATGAGTATAAAACAATCCGTTCCCGAATTAATGCAGATACCAAAGTTGCCGAATTTTTGACTGTGGGAATCAATGCTCAATTTAGCAACAAAGATGAGAGTAATGAAGCCATCAAATTATCGAATATAAGCCGCCAGAGTCCTTTGGGACAACCTTATGATGAAAACGGAGAACTAAAATGGTATCCTCATGACGATTCAGGTATTGAACAAAACCCATTTCTTTTATACAAAGAACGGGATAAATTCAATGTCACCCAAAATCTGTTTGCCACCATGTATGCCGACCTGAAACTGCCATTCGGTTTTAGTTACAAAGTTTCTTATATCAATCGCTATGATTGGCAAAAAAAATTATTACTATGATCCGTCAAGCATCCCAAGTGGCAACAAAACAGGAGGCTTCGGGCAGCGTATCAATTATTCACTTTACGAATGGCAAATAGACAACATCATTTCATGGAAAAAAACTTTTGGAGTTCATGATTTTTATGCAACATTCTTATATAATGCAGAAAAGAAACAAACATGGAAAGATACCGGTGAAAATGTAAATTTCACACCCAGTGAAGCATTAAGTTTCCATCAATTAGGGGCGGGAGATCACCAACTATAAAAAACGGAAGATACTTATTCGACCGGTACCGCAATAATGGGCCGTCTGAATTACACACTCATGAACCGCTATTTCCTAACTCTATCTATTCGTAGAGACGGGTATTCTGCCTTTGGTATGGAAAATCCTTACGCGACTTTTCCATCCGGAGCTTTAGCCTGGAATTTATCAGACGAATCGTTCTTCAATATCAAATGGATAAATAATCTCAAAGTCAGAGCCTCTTATGGAATAAACGGTAACCGGGATATAGGGATTTATGATGCATTGGCAAAACTTGAAACAAACAAATACCTGACTGGAAGCACATTAATCTCAGGTATATACAGCAGTTCACTGGCGAACCAATATCTAAAATGGGAAAAGACTAAAGCTTTAAACTTAGGTCTGGACTTTTCCATCTTAAACAGCCGGTTAAATGGTTCGGTCGATTATTATAGCATGATTACAAATGACTTGTTGTTAAAACGCAGCCTACCGACAATTATTGGATACGACAATGTAATGTCTAATATGGGAGAATTGCAAAACAAAGGGGTTTGAAAATGACTCTTAATAGCTACAATATCCAAAATAAGGATTTCAGTTGGAACTCGACATTAACGTCTCATTTAATAGAAACAAGATCAAACATCTATATGGAAGAAACAATCAACATTTTAGACGAAAATGGCAATGTTATCGGACAAAGAGAAGGTGATGATATCGACAATGGATGGTTTATCGGACAATCAATAGATCGGATATGGGATTACAAATTCCTTGGTATTTACCAGCTTGGAGAAGAAGAATTGGCTAAATCATTCGGGAAAGCTCCTGGCGATGTCAAATTATACGATCCTAATGGAGACGGTGTGTCTACTCAGGAAGATAAAGTATTTCAAGGTTATACAAAGCCACGCTTCCGTTTAGGGCTTCGAAATGACTTTACTCTTTTCAAAAACTTCCAGATTTCTTGTTTCATCCGTGCAGATTTAGGACATTGGAGAGCGAACAGTCTTATTGAGCAACACATCTAATGTCGAGGACAGAGCCAACAGTTATGCATTGCCTTACTGGACTCCGGAAAACCCGACAAACAAATATACACGGTTAAATACGGTAAACACACCTGGATATAACATTTATGAAAAGAGTAGTTTTATACGTTTGCAAGACTTATCCATAGCATACAATATCCCGGAAAATATTCTCAAAAATCTGAAAGTAGGACATTGTAAAGTATATTTGAGTGGACGTAACCTGCTAACTTTCACAAAATGGTCCGGTTGGGATCCTGAATCAGGAAACACTCCTATGCCACGAATTTTTACATTTGGAATTGATGTCACATTATAAATAAACGAGTTATGAAAAACTGGATAAAATATATCATTTGTGCGATCTCTGTTTACAACTGTTTCATGCGGAGACAATTTCTTGGAGATAAAGCCCTTTCTATCTTCACTCCGGAATCTATTTATACGGATAAAGCCGGATTTGACGGAATACTGGTTAACCTCCGCAAAAACTTACGCCCCGATTTCTATGGCGAAGGAGGCGGCCTGGCATCTGAACTAATCGCCTCAGATATTGCAATCAGTGCCAATAAAGCAGCCAATGCCATACATAATTTTGATACTCAAGTATTACCGACAGGGACCGGTACAACCTATGACTTCCATGAGATCTGGACAAGAGGATATAACCAGATACGAAATGCGAATGTTATTCTGTCGCGTATCAACAATGGCAAATTCGACACAGAAGAAATCAAAAATGCAATTATTGCCGAAGCATATTTTCACAGAGCCTATTGGTATTATAGATTAGTCCATTTATATGGAGATGTCCCCTTTTTAAACATAGAACATACGGCTCCTAAAATCGATTTCTATACACATTCAAGAAAAACGATACTTGCAAAAATAGAAGAAGATTTAGCATGGGCCGTCCAGTGGTTACCTAAAACAGTTGTTCCCGGAGCAGTATCTAAGGCTGCCGGCAACCATTTGCTTACAAAAATATATCTGTCTAATGGAAAATTCACAGAAGCTGTCGACGCCTCTTCTGCGGTCATTAACGACGGTATTCACTTTTTAATGACTGACCGCTTCGGGGTAGATGCTTCCGATCCTCAGTTTAATACGATCTGGGATCTCCATCAAAAAGACAATAAAAGCTCATCTTCAAATAAAGAAGGAATCCTTGTCGTACAGGAACGCTACGGATTTCCGGAAGCAGAAATAAGTGGAGGCACCCAGGCTATGCGTCGCTATGTTCCCTCTTGGTGGAATTCGTCCTACATGAAAGATCCCGACGGAAAAAGAGGAACTATCGACACACAAGGAAACGAGTTTGTCATAAAAATAGGAAGAGGGGTCGGTTATGTCCGGCCTTGCAGTTATTACAATTATGAAATATGGAATAACTGTAATAAGGACTTGAGACATGATAATCAAGTAAACTGGTTCTCTGTCGATAAATTCATTTACAACAATCCATCTTCCAAATATTTCGGACAACCCGTACAGATACAATACACAAATCCCAAAGACACCATCCATTGTTGGTATCCTTTCCCTTATTATAAGGTATATGTCGCAGATGAAGAAAGACCCGATCAGCCATACGGAGGACATTCGGACTGGTATTTATTCAGATTAGCCGAAACTTATCTTCTAAGGGCAGAAGCCTACTATTGGTTAAATCAAACAGATAAAGCCGCCGCAGATATAAACTCGGTAAGAGTACGTGCAAAAGCCGATCCTATTGTTGCTTCACAAGTTTCAATAGAGTATATATTAGATGAGAGAGCCAGAGAACTTTTCGCAGAAGAATTCAGAAAAACGGAATTAACCAGAATCGCCTTTATCATGCTGAAAAAGGGTTAAACGGCTATTCCTTAGAAAATTTCTCAGAAAAAAATTTCTGGTATGACCGGAACTGTTGCTAAAAATGAATTTACAAGGCAGGGATATCTTATGGGGAACAAACGTATTCAAAATAAAGTCCATTCCACGTCCTTTGGCCCAATCCCGGCAAATGCCATCGATAGCAACCAAGGAGGAACCATTAACCAGAATAAAGGTTATATCGGGTACGAAAAAAATATTCCTCCTTTAACAGTCATAGACGATCAACAATAATTTCTAAACCTACCGGCTATTATCGACCGGTAGGTTATATTTGTAAATCATTTGTATTCACATTCAATTTAGATATCATGAAAAAGAATTATCCTTTGCTATCAATCTGTTTGCTGGCATTACCTTTTCAAGGCTATGCACAAAAAAGGCAAATGAGACGAAGCCCAATATACTTTTTATATGTGTAGATGACCTTCGCCGTGAATTAGGAGCTTATGGGTCTGTTGTAAAAACCCCGAACATCGACCGGCTGGCATCACAAGGCAGTTTATTTTTCCAACATTATGTACAAGTCCCGACAAGCGGAGCGTCACGAGCTAGCATGTTGACTGGACATTTTCCTAAAGATAAATCAGACCTCTCCAACGAAGCATGCCGGACAAGGCTATCAGATAAACCGGAAGGAGAAATCCCGGAAACTATGTTCCACCATTTACGAAGAAATGGCTATTATACTGTCGGCATCGGAAAGATAAGCCACTATGTCGACGGCTGCCTGTATGGCTATGAAGCTCCGAAAACCGAAAAACCGGAACTACCTTATAGTTGGGATGAAATGCTTTTCGATGCCGGAAAATGGGGAAACGGTTAGAATGCCTTTTTCGGATATGCAGATGGAAGTAACCGGCAAAGTCGCAAAAAACAAGTGAAACCATACGAATGTGCGGATGTCGCCGATGAAAGGTTATCCGGACGGGCTAACGGCAAATCTGGCAGTCAAAAAGCTAAACGAGCTAACAGCTAAAAATGAGCCATTTCTGTTTTGGCTGTCGGTTTTTTTTCAAAGCCTTCATTTACCTTTCACTTCATCTAAAAATATTGGATTATGTATGTATGCATGCCTCCATCCCCCAATTTTCACCTATGCCCGACATTTCCGGAAGGATGCGATCCGGTCAGCCTGCATGAAAGCGCGGAGTTTCAAGAGCTATCAATCAGGAGACGAAATGCCTTCCATAAAAAAATAGAGTTTTCTGACGAATATGCACGCAAACTCCGTCACGCCTATTTTCGCTTGCGTAAGTTATATGGACGCTCAAGTTGGAAAAGTGTTGGATGCCCTTGAAGCCAGCGGAAAAATGGATAACACGATTATTATTTTTATGGGGAGATCATGGATGGCACTTAGGAGATCTGCGTGTTTGGGGAAAACATACACTACATGAAACTTCTCTGAGCAGCGCACTCGTAATAAAAGCTCCCCAGTGTAAACCAGGGATTAAAAATAACAGGATTGTCAGTTCTATCGATATTTATCCGACTCTTATGGAACTTTGCAAAATCTCCTTACCCAAAGGACTGGACGGACATAGTTTTGCAACCTTGCTCAACAATCCTGATAATCCCAAATGGACAGACGCCGCTTACAGCTACTATCGGAATTGTATAACCCTCCGGACTCCAGAATACCGTCTTACTCGTTATAATAAAAAAGGAGAAACGATCACCGAACTTTATCAATACGGACCGGACCGCATCGAGCGTAAAAATATAGCGCAAGAGAACCCCCACATTGTAAAAAAGTTACTGCCTCTTTGGGAGAAGGGTGTCAGATTTGATTATTAGCAGAATACCAAAAGAAAGTATGTGCCCAATTGTACTTCCGGCACATACTCTCTCTTCCATTTCATCTCAATACATTTATTTTGTCTTCGCTTTCGCCATATCCAGCGCCGAGGTCGTCGTGTAATACTTAGCCAGCATATTAGGTACTTCCCAATCCGGCAGTTTGCCTTCCTTCAGATAGTCAAGGAAATGTTCCGTCACTTGGCCGAAATGAGCTTCATGGCCTACACGGTATTTTGCGGGGATTTCGACTTGCCATACGCCATCGCCCACCTTATTCAATGCCACACCAGGATATTCGGCTGAAACCTTTTCCATAGAAGCGGTCAGGTCCTTTTCGTAAGCGGCCAGATCCACACCTTTCACTGCTTCGACAAACAGTTCAGGCTGATAGTTCTGTTCCTTGCCCTGGCGGATGACCAGGTCGGCCTTGCTACCCTTCATGACGGAGAAGTGGGTATCACCGCCACCTTTGGGGAAGGTATAATTCCAGATCACCGAAACCTTGGCTGTCACACCTTTGATCTTATAAACGATATCACCGTTGCAATAGACTTTCAATGTATCGTTTTCGACATCTTTCTTCAAGAAATCGGGATAAGCATCCGTCCCTGTCACCTGTTTGAACTCTTCCGGGCTGATAGAGGTAGTCCAGCGGTTGGCATCTATCAGTTCGATATCTTTCCTATAGTCGATGATCTGATCCGGGAAGGCTTCCCACTGCACCAGGTCGACCAGGTGAGTCGTCACATCCACAATACCTTCGCCCTGCTGGTTTACATCCAGATACCATACCGGACGCGTCAACGGCTTGTTGTCGACCAGCTTAAACAGATGGTGCACACTCTCTTTCACGATAGCCGGTTCTTCGGGAGAACCCTTCAACTGCTCGCCATAAACAGCCGGGATAGTAGAAAGCTCGCGCTGCAACATCGTAGTGATCTCATTCCGTTCGGTCATGATGTCATACAGCATGATGTTTTTCTGTTTGGCGATAGCGAAACATTCCTCCAGCAATTTAAAGCTCTGGCTGTTGATCGCCATCGGTTTGTCGGAAAGCACATTGATACCCGCCTCAAGCGTCTTCTTGATATATTCGGTCTTCTTGCCGTTGTTTCCTGCCTGGATCATCACGTTCCCCTTCTTCTCGGCCAACATTTTTTCCAGGTAATCATCTCCCGTATAAACGATTTCATTCCAAGCCGTCGGATTCTCCGCACGTGTGTTGAATCCCTGTATACGTTTCAAGTGCTCGTCCACGTCGAAACCGGTGGGTGCGTACACATAAACATCTTTAGAAACTTGCGGATAAGACACTTTCTGCACTAATGCGGCATGGAAATGTCCGGGATCGAGCGTGATCAACTTCACTTCTCCCGGTGCGCCGGTAAAGCCTTCGGCCGCCTTCTCCTGCTTTGTGTTGCAAGAAGCTCCGACCAACAAGGCCGCCATAGAAAT
>ENA-OPZZ01002013-OPZZ01002013.1-human-gut-metagenome-genome-assembly--contig:-NODE-2013-length-10960-cov-2.847503_pt1 | contig 10960 bp, 13 predicted proteins | sample MGYA00242487_ERZ504511 | MGnify/ENA primary metagenome ERZ504511 (study PRJEB26092, sample SAMD00036241) | human gut metagenome | host: Homo sapiens | study: EMG produced TPA metagenomics assembly of... | reverse complement strand
TAGCTGTACAATCTTTTCGGACATGGTTTGCTGTCTCCTTTCGAATGGTGGTGTCGCAACTTCATTCTACCAGACATCTGCAAACCATGTCTCTTTGTCTTTTTGCGAAACTTATTCTACCTGACCCGGTCCGGGGAAACTCGTTGGCAAACGGGACAATAGCGCCGCCGACACGGAGCAGGCCGTGACCGGCCTCCGCATTGGTGACATAGCCCATCTGGTTTTCCGAGATATTGAGCAGTTTCGCCAGCTCCGCCCGGTCTGTGGCGGCCTGGTTGAGAAGCACCAGAAACTCACTGTTGGCGAACATGAGCCGGGCCGTCTCGGAGCGCAGGCACTCCTCCACATTCTGCGTGGCGGCGGTCAGGGCCGCGCCGTACTTGCGAAACCGCTTCCATGCCTTGTAGAGGAATTGGGCGGAGTAGTAATACTTGAAAAACAAGTGGGCTAAACTATAGACGCCTTACCGCCTCGCGGCGGCGGGTTTTCCATAGCTCGCCCCCGAACCGTACTTACACCTCTCGATGTATACGGCTCTCTATTTATCCACCCTACGAATTTGTGATTGTTTTGTAGCAGTCCTCGCACACAATCAGCGTCTTGCGGCGCTTTTTCAACATAAATTGTTCCCAGGGCTCGTTGCCGGAAAGACTTTTCAGGTTCTTCACCTGGTAAATCATAACCGGGAGTTCATTTTTACAGCACAGCTCACAGTATCCGGTCATAAATCTGGCAATGACTTCCTTGGGTCGGATGGAGTATCTATAGTCCGGCGTTGTGTCCATGTCTAATTTAGACGGCGCACTTTTCCGGAAACCGTTATGGTAGAACTCGGCCCGTTTTATCCCGTGTTTTGTTTCGTATTCTATGCCAAATATGCGGTCTCTCGTATATTTCTTCTTGACTTTCGCTGCGGAGCACCGCATTTTCCTTGCGATAGTCTTATACATGCTGTACTCCATGACATAGCAAAACTTGTTCAGGACAGATACATTCCGTGCCAGACGATAATAGTTGTAGATACCCCGGATTTCTCCGTTGAATTGTGCGAGGATTTCAATAGGTTCTTTGTTTTGCAAGCCGTTCCTTGCCACAGGCATCCAAATTTCTTTCCCCGTGCCATCCTTTTGTATATTAAGCGCCCTATACTCTTGCAGTTTACCCATCCATTTTTCCTTTGGAAGCAGGAGGACAACGCGCCCATTATAGGCTCGCTTTACGCCGCCCTTTGTCTTTTTGACCGCCTGATTCTTGCTGATGGTGATGTCGTATCCCAGGAATCTTGCCTTGTCATGTCCGTGGGTAATCAGGGTTTTCTCAGGCGACATGGTGAGGTTCAATTCCTGTTTCAGAAATTCACTGACGGCGGTCTTGATTTGTTCGGCGTCCGCTTTATTTCCAATCACGCCAATTAGAAAATCATCGGCGTAACGGACATATAGAACTCTGCGATAGTTGGGGTCCATTGGCTCCCGACTGGGGGTAGATAGCAGGATTGCCTGTAATTTCTTCTGCATGACTTTGGCGTCTTTCCGTTCTTCTTCGCTCATGGTGTTCCATTTTTTGGCGTTTCGTTCTCTGGTTCGCGCATAGTGGTGGTTGGCATTGACATAGTCGTTGCTGAACCGCCGCTTGTCGCCCTTGCCGAATTGCGCCCGGAGCTTTTCCATGAACAGGTCCAGCTCGTTCATATAGATATTCGCCAAGAGTGGACTTACCCCGGAGCCCTGCGGCGTGCCACTGTAGGTCTGGTGCTTCATCCAGTCCTCCAGATACCCGGCCCGGAGCAGCTTCCAAATCAGGTCTATGAAAGCCTCGTCCTTTATCCTTCGTTTCAGAATGTTGACCAGGATGTGGTGGTCGATGTTGTCGAAACACCCTTTGATGTCGCCCTCCACAAACCAGCTGACGCCGGTGAAGGTTTTCTGTATCTGCGACAGGGCGGTATGACAGCTTTTTCCGGGCCGAAAACCATGAGATGTGCTTTGAAAGGTCGGTTCATAGATGCTTTCTAAAATCATGCGAACGGCTTCTTGTACCAGTTTGTCGTCTGCCGCCGGGATACCCAGCGGGCGCAGCCCGTTTCCACTTTTCTTGGGGATGTACTGCCTCCTGGCGGGGTGGGGTTGATAACTGCGGTCCCGCAGTTTTTTAATCAGGGACTCAATTCGCTTCAGGCTCATACCGCTGAGGGTAGCGCCATCTGCTCCAGCCGTCGTACTCCCCTTGTTCGCATATAGGTTCTGATAGGCCAGAAGGTAGAGCTGAGGGTTATACAGGTTGCGGTAAAGACGCTCATACTGGTAATGCGCTTTCTGCGCGTGCTTTCGTAGGGTTTCCAATACTGTCTGTGGACTTCTCATAGTGCCTCACGCACCTTTCCTTTTCAGTATCAGGGGATAAACTGCCACCCTTCGCCATGTGGACGCCATTAACGCCCTCGGACTACTATGGTGGCTCCGTGACCGTGCCGGATATTCAGGCCCAGGCCATAGCTGTTTCCAGCGTTCCGGTTTAGGTCATCTCCGGTTAGAACTATGCAAATTGGCCTGTTCTGCTGTCGGATGCGACTTCCGTCATTTCCCGCTGACTGCGGGCGGCTGATATGGATGTGTACGCATTTGGCGATTTACCTTCACCACTTGCCCATATCACACGGCGCATATAGTCATCTTTTCGCCGTGGCGGACGATAACGCTCCTCTGACTATCGTTCAGGCAGTTTGGCTTTCATCCTCATGCAGAACTTTTCATCTTGGCACTCAGTCGCAGCGTGATGACTGGCTGACTTATGCCTTTTCCGGCGTGCTGTGTTCCCCTTGGGATTTCTCTTGCGGGTAAGCCGGATGATGACAGGGTTTCAGATTTCACATTTTCCCTTCCACTTGCCAAAGGTGGAATTTGCATAGTCCCGCGCTGCCTGCGTTGCTTCAGGCGGCTTCCGGACGCACATAGATCTCATCAATATAGACCCAGGTGCTCCTGCCCAGCCTGCGGTTGCGGATGATGCGGTTGAACACGCTGTCCAGCACCACCAGCATCCCCACGGGGAGGAGCTGCTTGCCCAGATCCCGGATGTCATAGCAGAGGATGCGGGAATTGGTGTCCACATTGGTGGGCTTGGCGAAGGTGTTCAGGCTGCCCTCGGTGAACAGCTCAATGGCCAGGGCCACGTCGCGGGCCTCCGGCTCCGGCTGTCGGAGCAGCTCCGCGTGGAAGTCCCGCAGGGTGGGGACGCTGCCCTGGTACCCGCCCCGGATGTAGCCGTGGTAGCACTGGGCCGTGCAGCGGTCGATAATGGACTTCTCCTTGGCGGAGAGCTGGCGGCTGCCCATGAGCTGCTCACACAGAGAGAGCAGGAACTCGGACTTGAGCACCACCGGGTTCTCCCCGTCGCCATAGCCCTGCTCCATGTCCATGGCGTTGATGTGGTTGGGCGAGGTGGCGGAGATATTGACCACCTCGCCGCCCAGCCCTTCAATGATGGGCCGGTACTCCGATTCCGGGTCGATACAAATAATATCGTCGTCGGTGGACAAGGCCAGCGCCGCCAGCTCCCGCTTGGCGGTGAAGGACTTGCCGGAGCCGGAGACGCCCAGGATGAAGCCGTGGGGATTGAGGAGATTCTTGCGGTTGCAGATCAGAAGATTTTTGCTGACGGCGTTGACGCCGCAGTAAATGCCCCCCATGTCCTGAATCTCCTGGACGCGGAAGGGCATCAGGGAGGCCGCGGCCTCGGTGGTCAGCGTGCGGGTCACGTCGATGGAGCGCAGGCCATAGGGCAGGGCGGTGTTAAAGCCGTCCTCCTGCTGGTATCTGAGAATGGAGAAGTCACACAGGGACTTGGAGAGCAGGGTCTCCGTGTCGGCGTCGAGCTGTTCCAGTGTGTCGGCCATGTGCAGCAGGGTCACATTGGCATAGACCATGCGCTGATCCCTGGTGCTCAGATCGTCCAGAAATTCCTTGGTCTCCGCCCTCTGCTGTTCCAGCTCATAGGGGACCACGGCGGTAAAGTTGTTCCGGGCGTTCTGCCGCTGCTGCCACCGGGTAATATCGCTCTCAATGCCCATGATCTGAGACTGCACATCCCGCACCGCTTCGTCGGTGGGGGACCGGGAGCAGGTCGATGGACAGCACAGCGTCCGGGTGAAGTCGGCCATGCTGGTAATCATGTCGTCCTTGATGTAACTGGAATACTTCCGCATGAACAGCACCCGTCCCACTTTGCCGCCCAGTTCAAAGTGGTCGGAGAGAAACTTGATGCCGTCAGGGGCGATGTAGTCTTTGAAGCTGTGCCCCAGGCGCATGGAGGCGTTCAGGTCAAACTTGTAAAACTGTTCCTCGCCGGGCCGGAAGAAGTCGTGGAGGATGCGCAGGCGCTCATAGGTGTCCAGGGCTTTCGCGCCGCTGTCCAGACGCTCCAGGTTTTTCGAGAGGTCGGCGTCTACCCGGTGGAAAAATGCCCTGGCCTCCTCCGCGTTCTTACGGGCCACGGAGACGGTGATGTACTTGTCCTGGATGAGGTTATTGCTGGCCGCCGCCTTTTCCGTGAGCACCCGGTTGTATTCCCGGCGGTACAGGTCCAGGTCATCCCCGCACTCGCGCATGAGGACGCTGTGCTGAAAGTCGGAGCTGTTGAGGCGGCGGTTGTGAATGGTGATCTTGGTCACGGCGTCGGTGGGCAGGCTGTTGAGGACGCCGCAGTAGGATGTGAACATATCCCGCTGGTCCTCGTAGGAGGCCAGGGAGTAGTTGATGTCCGCAAAGCGCCAGGTCTGGCTGAATCTGCCGTTGACCTGCCAGATCCCATCCTGCCAAACCCGCTGGATGGGGATGGACTGCTGTACGCTGCGGGGGATCTTAAACGGGACACGCTCGCCCCGGTTGGCCGCGGCAAGAGTTTTACGCATGGCGGCGCGCCCCCTTTCTGACTGGGGCCGCATAGGCCGGGAAAAGGGAGAGAAATTGCTTTTTCATAGGGACCTCCTTCAAAATGGACGGAAAGAGGCCATGACGGTCCGGCACCCAAATCTGCCGCGCATCACACCCCTTTCCGCTGAAATCAATCGCCGCTGCTGCGGACTGAATTGGAACACGATGGGGGGAGCCGCCAAAAGTCCCCTCAAATTGAGGGGACTTTCAGCCGTTCCCGGCGCTCAGGGTTTCTTTCCTGCTCCCCATATCTTTCTCTGCTCCGGCATGGCCTGGAGGTAGATATTCTCCGCCCGGTACACACGGGGCCCGGCGCACAGGACCTGGGACTTGAGAAACGCCCAGACAAACCGCTCAAAGGTCAGGCCGTTGTAGCGGAAAAAGCCGGTCACAGCGATGGGGGCGGCTGCCAGGATGCACAGCCAACTGGCGGCCTCCTGGCCCACAACGCCTTTGAACATGAGGTAAACCCCAACCGCCGCGCCTACGGCCAGGGCGGAACAGAGAAATTGCCGCGTGGACAGGCCGAAAAAGATCGTCTCCCGGTGCTGGTGGACTTCCTTTGGAATTTTGATCTCCATATTGCTATCACCTCGAAAATGGATTTTTGACACGTTTTTTGAAATATGAGATAATATTTGCAGAGAAAACCATATATTTCAAAACAAATAGAGGAGGATTTTTTATGTTTCGGAATCTGACGCTGGCACAGCAAATGTTCTTTTTCGTCCTGGCCGTGTTCCTGATCCTGCTGGTATTCCGCATCCTGGTAAAACTGAAACTGGCGCCCGTGCTGGTCTACGCCGCCTGCGCGAACCTGATCTTCCCCGAATGGGTGGCGGAGCAGAAGGCGCTGTACTGGGCCATCCTGGCCGGTCTGGTGCTGGTGACGATCTTCCGCTGGGTCGGTCCCAGGCTGACCGCCCACATGGAGGAGCAGCGGATCATGCGGGAGATCGTGGAGCAGAGCCGGGCGGCGGAGGCTATGGGGTATCGGAATGACCAGATCAGTTTTGAAGTCAAGGACGGCACGCCGCAAATCAAAATCAGGCAGTAAAACAACAGGGGGATGGGCCGCAGGTCCGTCCCCCTGGTTTTGCCGAAAGTTCCCTCAATTTGAGGGGACTTTTTTATAGGCCAGCCAATTCCTTTACAATACGCTCGGCCCCCTTTACCAGTCCCACCAGAACCAGCATATTGAAGATGGTCTCCGCGATGTACTGCCAGGCCATGACCACGGGGGTCAAGCTGGTGTCCAGGACCGGGGTGCCACTGGACATGAAGGCGGAGAAAATGAGGCAGGCCAAGACGATCACGGCCCCCTCCATACACACGCCGATATAGGACTTGATGAACTGTTTCCCCGCGAAACTGGTCCCCTCCCCGGCGAAAGTCGCCAGAGGGATCGGGGCCAGGGCAGTAAAAAATATAGAGGCGGAAAAAGCGGCCATAGACCGTCATAATAAGGATGAAGGACATCACAGTGATAAACAGGTTGCCCAGCATGGCTACCAGCCAGAGCGGGATGCTGGCTAAAAAAGCCGACGTTTTCAATGGCGTCCACCATCTCCTGGGGCACCGTCACACCGGCGGCAACCATGCCGCCCATTCCGCTCATCACAGACTGAACAATGCCGCCGCAGATGGCAAAAAAACCACGGTCATGATCTCCATGGCGGAGCTCACCGCCACCTTGGCGGCAATAAAGCGGATGAAATGGCGCAGGGCGTATTCCGGCCTTTGCAAGTCCCGGAAACTGGCCGCGGACTGGAAGATCCCCATGGCGAAAAACAGCACCAGCAGGCCGTAGCCCACGGCCTTCAGCCCCTCATTGATGCCGACAATGGCGTTCCATATATCGCCGCCCCGGAAATCCTGGGGTGTGGTGGTAATCAGGGACCATATCTCGGTCAGTTTGTCGTTCCAAATCTCAAAGGCGGATTGCATAGCCTGTACCACCCAGTTATCGCTCACAGCCCCCACCTCGTTTCTTTGTTGGAGGGGGCGGCTGATTGAAAACCAGCCCCGCCTCCTTGTCAAAGTCAGTCACCCGTACCTTATGGACCGCCTCACGCTTGGAATAGCCGAAGTAGGAGCGTACATGAATTTTCTCGTTTGGCGTCTGTACGATCATCTTCCATGCTCCAAAGGGTGTCCCGGTACAGGAGATAATTTTGTTGTACTTCCGCATGGCAGGTCACACCACGCCGATAGCGGACAAAATCTCCTTGGAAAAAGCGATGAGCAAACCACCGAATACGCAGAGGATGCCCTGGGTGCGCTGGGAGGCGTCGTGAGACTGGATGGACATACCCAGTTGGACGATGCCCCAGCCCAGCACGATCACGCCGACGGCCTTAATGCACGAAAAAATGAAGTCGCTGAGGTTGTTGACAATGGTAAGGGGATCGGTGTCGGCGGCCAGGGCCGGGCAGGCCAGGGCGGCGCACAGGGCCAGCATGAGGACGGCGGAGAAATAGAGGCGGCGGCCCCTTCCGGTCCGCCACTGAGAAAGGGTATTCGGCTGGGGGTGTTTCTTGTTCAACATGAAAATCAACCTTTCTTATTCCAGAATTTCGATGTAGTCCAAACTCTCAAAAAGGCACGGACAGGTCGGCCTGGGCGTAAGTCAGTCCGGGGTGGTGAACGTAGGGCGCTGCCCCGCCGTCCTCCGTCAGTTTGATATAGGGGTGCTTGAGAATGTCATACTTCTTGTCCATCACAGGGCGTTCCCCCCGGATGAACAGCAGGGCGTAGTCGTTGTCCAGGGTCCGCACCTCGTCGGGAGTCATCAACTCCCGGCCCGTCTGCTGGTAGCTGACGGAACTGGAGCCGTGGGAGCCGCGGGACACGCTGCGGTTGCGGGTGTCCAGGGTCTCCTTGCCCAGCAGCTCGGAGATATACTTGTGGGTGGACGGCTCATTTCCGCCCAGATACACCAGCGTGTCGGCGTTGCCCAAAAGCCCTTCCCAGTCATCCTTGAACAGGGCCTTGAGGGCGGAAATGTTTTGGAGTACAATGGTGGACATGATGTTGCGGGAGCGCATGGTGGCTTGGAGCTTGCCAAAGTCGTCCGGCAGGGAGACGTTGCAGAACTCGTCCATCATCAGGCGGACCGGGACGGGCAGGGCTCCCTGGTGTACCTTGTCGGCCTGGTAGTAGAGGGCCTGAAAGGCGCAGGTGTAGAGCATCCCCACCAGGTAATTAAACGTGCCGTCGTTGTCGGGGATGATGGCGAACACGGCCTGCTTGCGCTCCCCCATGAGGCCCAGCTCCATATCGTCCCGCGAAGTGATGCGGGTGATCTGAGGCAGGATGAAAGCGGAAAGCCGGACAGCGGCGCTCAATAAAATGCTCTTGGCTGGTTTTACCGGCGGCCTGCTTGAAAATCTTATACTCCCGCACGGCCACATGATCCGGTTCTTCCTCCTCTAACGCCTCAAAGAGCATATCCAGGGGGATTGAAAATCATCGTCATCCTCTCTGGCCCCGCCGTTCTCGATCATATACATGACCATCTCCAGATTTTGTTCCTCCGGCGGAGCCTCATGGAGCAGATACAGGATGAGGGCGGTGTCCAGAGCGATCTCGGATTTCTCCCAAAACGGGTCGTTGTTGGTGGAATTTTTCGGCGTGGTGTTCTTAATCAGATTGTTCACCAGTTTCATGGCGTCCTTGTCGTCCTTCAGATATGGGAACGGGTTGAAGGCGTCGGAGCGGTCGGTGTCAATGAGGTCAAACACCTTGATAACATAGCCCTTTTCGATGAGCAGCGGGGCCACGGCCCGCATCGTCTCCCCCTTGGGGTCCGTGACCAGAAAACTGCAATTCGTCTGCATGAGATTGGGTTTGCAGAAAAACCTTGTCTTACCCGCACCGGAGCCGCCGATGACGATTTGCAGGAGGTTGCGGCGGTGTACCTTTCCATTGAGGCCCATGCGGACATTTTGTGTGAGGATGGTATTCTGGAAGGGTGCCTTGTCCCGGTACTTGCGGTCGAGCAGCTTGGGACTGCCCCACTTGGCGGAGCCGTGTTCCTCACCGGGCCTCCTGTTCTCCCTGGTGGAGCAGTAGAGCACCACGGAGAAGCCGTAGATCAGCAGGGGCCCCCCAAGCATAAAATTTGGGGGGCTGATAAGGCGTCCAGCGGATGGCAAAGGGGCCGCTCCATCAGTTCGCTGAAATGGCCCATGAGGTCAAAGACAGTCATACCCTCCTCATAGCCGGAGGCCAGGAGGGCCGCCAGATAGAGGACAGGCAGGGTGAGCGCCGCCCACAGGAGAGGGCTTACGGTGTTGTTTCTACGCATAGAGCCGCCCCCTCACCGCTCCGGTCCAGGCGGCCGGTCCCGGCTGGCCGGGAGATGTTCCGGGTCTTGCTCCCCCAGGGCGTGGAAAATGGCGTTACGGTTATACCGGACTTCCTCCTGAGTCGCCCCTCCCATCGTAATAGAAGCATCCTCCAGGCCCTCGATCCGGCTGTTAGGCAATCGTGTGATCCGGCCATAGGTACAGCCATCCAGACGGGCCCCGTTGAAGTTCAGCCGCCCCACGGAACAGTCAACCGTGTTGCAGCGGGTCATACGACTGCGGAGAAAGGCCGCGGAATGGATGGAGCAGTCCCGGAAATGCGTGTTTGCCAGTGTGGAATCCGGGAATAAAGTAAATTCGATCCGGCAGGAGTGGAACTCACAGCCATATAACCTCGTATCCCAAAATTTCACCCCATACAGGCGGCATACATGAAAAGAGCAGTCGGAGAAATGAGAAAAGTTACAGTTGGCATTGTCCGGCATACAATAGAGCGTCACATGGTCAAAATAGCTTTCCTGGAAGAAATTACGCGGAAAACCTGATTTCGCTGCCCGATCATAGATCTGTTGGTCAATGACCTTCATGGGCCGGTCCATCTCCAGTTCTATGGTCTTGTACTCGAATTGCTTATGGCTGGTCCTGGTATAGGGGACGGTCAGCAGGGCCTTTTGCGCTTGAAAGTCCCGGATAGACTGGCGGAGCACCGCCACTTTCCCGGCATAGGCCCCTCTATCCGCTTTTGCCGCCCAATCCAGCAGGGGTTCCAGCGGCATATCGTTCCGGCCCTGGATATAGTCGTTTACATTCCGTACACGGCGGGCCCGGTTGCTGCCGTTGTACTGGATGGGGTCAATGTCCTCCAGCAGGTCAGCAATCTTCTTGCTGATCTCATGGCCGCTTAAAACGGCCTGATAGTCTGGCATACGTTCCTCCTTCAAAAGGGGAGCGCCAAAACTCCCCTCAAATTGAGGGAAGTTTTGACGCTCCAGGATTGCAGCTTAGTAGCCCGTTCTGGGCAGGGGCTCCGGCTTGCCGTACACAGTCGTTACCCAGCGGCTGACGACCTGGACCCACTGGCCGTTATAGACGCCGCCCGCGTCCGCCACATTGGTAAAGGAGCCGGAGGGCAGGCTGCCCACGGCGGTACAATAGAGATAGGGGGTCTCCACCTGGGCAAAGCCCGCGGGGGCCTGGCCGAACACGAACATAACCTCGGTCACGCGCTCATTCGCGGCAAGGCCCAGAGCCGCGGCGCTGGCTGCCAGGGTATAATTCTTGCTGGTGGAGAGGTTATCGGCCAGAGTGCGGTACTCCCCGCCGTTCACACGATAGGTGATCTTATAGGTGCCGGGGAAGTTATAGGTTCCGGTGATCACAGTGTCCAGCCGTACCTGGGCGGGGATGGTATCCCTCCAATAGAAACTGTCCAGCCGGACATTGGAAGTATTGGCGATGCCGGAGAAGGTGTAGCGCACCGGCTGGCCGCCCATGATCTCCTTGGGGCCGGTTTTTGTGATGGACACGCCGGTAGTCAGGCTCTTGTTTGTCACTTCAAAGCGGACGATCTGGCCCTCATGCTCCAGGTAGGCGGTGAGCTCTGTCTCATTGACGCCATAGTGGTTTGGGGCCTTGCACCTCCCGGATGGTGTAGGCGGGACAGCGGGAGCTGTTTGGGAAAACCGCAAGGCCCCTGGCATCGTCGGGAGGCGGATTGGG
>ENA-OPZZ01002012-OPZZ01002012.1-human-gut-metagenome-genome-assembly--contig:-NODE-2012-length-10960-cov-3.086310_pt1 | contig 10960 bp, 10 predicted proteins | sample MGYA00242487_ERZ504511 | MGnify/ENA primary metagenome ERZ504511 (study PRJEB26092, sample SAMD00036241) | human gut metagenome | host: Homo sapiens | study: EMG produced TPA metagenomics assembly of... | reverse complement strand
AAGTCCGGAAGGGATAAACGCTGAAGGCATCTAAGCGTGAAGCCCCCCTCAAGATGAGATATCCCATTCTTATGAAGTAAACCCCCTTGAAGACGACGAGGTAGATAGGGCAGAGGTGGAAGTGTGGCAACACATGGAGCTGACTGTTACTAATCGGGTGAGGGCTTGACCAAAAAGCAGGTCGCAATTGATTCAAGTGATTAACCATCAACAAAGCATGTATGTAGTTTTGAGAGTATAAAAATTAAGCAATATTTAAACTGTTTGGTTTAGATATTGCTTTTTTTGATGTAATTAAAAACAAATATTATGCATGGCAATTAAAAATAAAACGGAAAGTTCATTTCTCAAAATAAACAGAGAAGAACTTTCCGTCTTTTATTTTATCACGATATTATTCTTCCACAGCAAGAAGTGCAATACCTTCTTTTGATTCGCCAAGATCAAGCCATGTGATTCCGCTGGCGCCAGTCATGATGGTTTTTCTTGTCATGTTCCAGGTGTCAATGACATCAATTTTGTATTTATGGTCTTCTGGAAGGATGAAGAAAGGTTTTCTTGAGCAGTGTTTTCCAAGGTATTTGATGTAAACCTGATCACCGCATCTTCCGGAAAAGATTTTATCTTTCAGCGCACCTGCAGCATCTTCTGGTTCAGTAAGGCTGGTAACGAGAGAGATGATCGGATGATCCGGGCCGGCTTTATATCCGAGAAATTCATCTCCGAATGTTACAGATTCCGGCTCGTACCAAGGTTCAATGGCAGAAGGAAGGCTTTCCATGAGTTCGCGGAGAAAAGCGATTCTTTCCGGGCTTTTGCCTTTCAGTTTTCCGTCTTTTGCCCACCAGAGGACATCGTCATCGGAAAGATAGGTTTCACCGATTGCTGAGAAGATGGTCGTAAACATCTTCTTCTTTTATGATTTCTTCGATTTTGTACCATTCCTCTTTTGATTTGGCAAAACATAAGTCATATTCGTTTGCCATGCTCCACCAGATACCCGGGAATGCAGATAAACGGCGGACAAGGTAGCGAAGATAAGTTTCATTCTGTTCTGGTGCTAATTTTGAGAAGCCCCATCTGTCGTAAGGATGGAATAAGATAAGATCTGATTCAATATCCATTTCCTGAAGCTGGGAGATCACTTCTTCCAGATGATTCCAGAATTTGTAGTTTGGATGATCTACATCCCAGTTTCCTTCTGCATCTTTGCAAAATGCGAATTCCCGAGGTTCATTTTCGTTAAATTCATAGGATTTTGGGAAAACGCAGAAACGAATCTTATTAAAAGGAGACGTCTGCAGTGTCTGCAGAGTTTCTTTTTCCAGGGCGTCATCCTGATGGATCAGCGCATATACGGTAGTTCCCAAAGGAATGTAGGAGTCTCCGTTTTCGTAGACAAAATGGCAGCCCTGTGTGTGCACCATTCCGTGCTGCGTGGATGCAGTACATTCTTCCTGTCCTTCTGCTTCTACGGCACCTGTGACTTTCCAGGAGTAGACTCCGGCTTCGCGCGGAAGAAAACGTACTTTATAGGTTCCGTTTCCATCATAAAATCCTTTAACCGACTGAGAGGAATTGCCGTTTGTGAATACAGCTTTGATATCGGCAAGTGCTTCTGAGCCGTCTGGTTTTTCTCCCTGGAAAACCAGTTCAAACATTTTGTTCTGAATCATATTTTATCTCCTTTGATTGTTTTTAGCACATTTTTTATAAAAAATTTCAAATCATGTTAAACGAATTATGACAACTATATTTTAACAACAAATCCGTGTTACATATATATTAATTTCGATATTTATATCTTTATTTTGCACTGTTTGCGATTTGAGTGATATTTTACTAACTTACAAAACTGTACCCTAAAAAAGAATAAAAATTGTCACTTGTCATATATCCACTCATAAAGTATCATAACATCTGTGTTATTACACTGACACGCTAAAACAATCATACACAAAAGTAATAACAGAACGAGAGGGGACATTATTATGAACACACAGAACAACACAGTAGTCAAGCTTGCAGAAACTGCATTACTTGCAGCGTTATGCTACGTATCCTTTACATTTTTGCAGATCAAGATCCCAGTGCCGGGTGGAGATGCAACATCGATCCATATCGGAAATGCTTTCTGCGTGCTGGCGGCATTACTTCTTGGCGGCGTATATGGAGGACTTGCAGGTGCGATCGGAATGGGAATCGCGGATGTGATGGATCCGGTTTATATTACAGGTGCGCCGAAAACTTTTATCCTGAAATTTTGTATCGGTCTGATCGTAGGTCTTGTGGCACATAAGATCGCGAAGATCAATGAGAGCACAGATAAGAAATATGTTTTTAAATGGAGTGTGATCGCATCCATCGCAGGACTTGCATTTAATGTAATCGCTGATCCGATCGTGGGATATTTTTTACAAGCAGTATATTTTAGGGCAGCCACAGAAGCTTGCAGAGGCACTGGCAAAAATGAGCGCGGCGGCAAACCTTTGTCAATGCGGTTGTATCAGTGATCCTGGTAGCAATCATCTATAATGCGGTTCGTCCGGTATTGATCAAGAGTCATCTGCTCACAGTTACTAAGAAAAAAGAACAGACAGCATAATTTATTGAATTGCTATAAGTAAGTTTTCTGCGTGGTTGTGGAGAGCAATAAGCAGAGTGCTTTGTCCAAATCCAAATTCATAAAGAAGTATATAAATAACAGTTTTCAACAGTTATTCTTACGAACATTTTACAGATGTGAAAGTAAGAATAGCTGTTATTTTTTTACACTAATACGCTGTAACACACATATATTGTGTGCTTTTCATAAAAATAAGAAAGATAAATTGTGCAATATTCCAGACAATTCCAGACAAAATATAAAAAACATATTGACACAGCAAAATAAAATAGTTATAATTCTAAACATTTGAATTATAACTATTAACATAATTAAATCGAATGCTTTTATCCGTTTGATTAGATAAAGGAGAGGAAGTGAACATACAAATGCAGGATTCATTTCACTATCTGGCCATGGTAAATCAGATGATGATCCAGAAAAAGCTCATGGAGCAGCTGAAAACCACAGGTCTTACGCTGGGACAGCCGAAAGTTCTGGATTATCTGAAGGATCATGACGGTGCCAGCCAGAAGGAAATTGCGGCAGGATGCCTGATCGAAGCAGGATCACTGACCTCCATACTGAACCGCATGGAGGAGAAAGGCCTGATCGAGAGAAAAATGCTCAACGGAAACCGTCGGACTTTTCATATTTTTATGACAGAATCCGGTAAGAAAAATCAGAAGCTTGTGGAAGCTGCTTTTGAAAAGATAGAAGAAACAGCATTTTCCGGTATTTCTGAAGAAGAACAGAAAAGATTTATGCAGACATTTGAAAAGATTTATAAAAATCTTAATGCAAAATAAATGAAACAAAAAGAGAGGGGAATAAATAATGGACAAACTGAAACGATATCTGATTTTTCTGGTAGGATTGTTTGTGAACTCGCTGGGAGTCAGTCTTATCATCAAGGCGAACCTGGGAACGTCGCCAATCTCATCGATCCCGTATGTATTAAGCCTTAACTTCCCGTTTACGCTCGGAAACTTTACCATCTTTTTCAGTATTTTTCTGATCGTACTGCAGCTGATAATCCTGAGAAAGAATTTTAAACTGGAGCATATTTTACAGATTCCGGTATCCATTGTATTCGGATATTTTATCGATCTTACCATGCTTCTTTTTTACTGGGTAAACCCGGAGATGTATGTGATGAAGATCGTTTATCTTCTCATCGGATGCCTGATCCTCGGTTTTGGTGTGTACATGGAGGTTCTGGCCGATGTAGTTATGCTTCCGGGAGAATCTTTTGTCCGCGCGATCGTCCTTACCTGGAAAACAAATTTCGGAACTACCAAGATCTGCTTTGATGTTTCCATGGCTGTGATCGCCGCAGTACTGTCATTTGTTTTTGCAGGCAGACTGGACGGTGTGCGTGAAGGTACTGTAATTGCCGCACTGCTGGTTGGATTTATCGCGAGACTTTTTGGAAAGAAGTTTGCTTTTGTAAAAACAATGCTGTTTCCGGAGACTGTTCAGGAAGAACAGCAGAGAGAACAGGTGGCTCAGACACAGCATGGCATTCAGGGAAAAAATGTCATCGCTATAGGAAGACAGTTTGGAAGTGGCGGCCACGATATCGGCAAGGCACTTGCAGAGAAGCTTGGCTATGATTTCTATGATGCAGAGATCATTCAGATGGCAGCAGGAACAACAGGCTATACACCGGAATTTATTAAAAAGAATGAGGAGATCATGACAAACAGCCTCCTCTATGATCTTGTCAATCAGATGTATTTAAACAGTAATTCTCAGGATGAGGCACCGAAGGATAAGATTTTTGCGGCGGAGTCAAAGGTAGTACGTGAGCTTGCAGAAAAAGGAAACTGCGTGATCGTGGGACGGTGTGCAGATTATGTTCTTCGAAATTCAGAAAACTGTCTGAAGGTATTCTTCTCAGCACCTCTTGAGAGCAGAATCAAAAGAGTTTCCAAAAGACAGAATATCTCTGAAAAAGAGGCAAAGACAGTCGTACAGAAAAATGAAAAGCTCCGTGCAGACAACTACCGTTATTACACAAGAAGAATGTGGGGAGCAGCAGGCAATTTTGATCTCAGCTTGAACACTGATCTTGGCGAAGATTATATCGAAATCTGTATCCGCGGAGCGATGAAACTGTAATTACGGAGTATTCCGTACCCGGCAAAATCCTATACAATTTGCAAAGAGTCTGTGTTATGCTGAATAGCAGATAGACACGATACATGGATTTTACAGCATCACTGATTTTGTGAATTGCTATAGGAGAGTTGGGGAAATTGCTTATGGGTGATCATAAAAAATACATATTAAACAGATTGGCTGAACTGACAGGCGTTGATATTTTTTGTCAGGCAGACGAAACGTTGTCAAGCTATCAGAGAAATTCAGAACTGAATCCGATTTTCAGGAACAGCCAACTGAGAGAAGGATTAATGAAAGAGGAAGACAGTATTTATTTTATCTGTGTAAGATCAGAGGAACGGTATTATTTTGCAGGTCCGTTCAGCCTGGGCGTGCTGAACAAGGTGGAACTGCATAAATATTATAAGCGTTACGGGATACACACAGATAAAGAGAAAATCCTGAAAAGATTTCAGTTTTCGGAAGTGATGGACATTGCACAGATCATGGATGCAGTTTTAAATGAAAATACAACAGAGGATATGGCAGATCGACCCGAAGGGACTGCGCTATGTACTGAACACTCTATGGGATCGTTATCAGAAGCCGCTTTTCATCGTGGAAAACGGCCTTGGTGCCATGGACAAGCTGGTGCAGGGTGAAGATGGTGAGATGACTGTAGAGGACGATTATCGTATTGAATATCTCCGTGATCATATCCGCCAGATGGAAGAGGCTGTCATGGATGGCGTAGATCTGATGGGATATACTACATGGGGATGCATCGACCTTGTCAGTGCATCGACAGCAGAGCTTCGCAAGCGTTACGGATTCATTTATGTAGACCGTAATGATGACGGAAGCGGAACATTGAAGCGTTATAAGAAAAAGAGCTTTCATTGGTATAAAAAGGTTATTGAGACTAATGGACGGGAATTATAAGATACTGAGAAATTTAGAATATTTAAGATAAAAAATCTTCCGGGAGTCTGTGAGATACGCTCCCGGAAGATTTTTTGTTAAACGAAAATAAGAACGCTGGCCTGTCAGTCCTTGGCGTTCTGAGTGTTTTTCCGTACCTTGGTAGGCGTACATCCGAAATGTTCCTGAAACATTCGTCGAAACAGCTTGTAGTTGGTGAAACCATGCCGTTCCAGTATTATGTGAACAGGGTCTTTGGTGTTTATAAGATCCTTGTAAATAAAAGAAAGCCGGTATTCGTTCTGATATTCCAGAAAAGTAACTCCCATTTTTTCTTGAAAAATCTGCAGAAATAGCCGGTCTGCAGGTAAGCGACACCGGCAATCTCGTCCAGAGATATGGGACGCTGATAATTTTCGGCAATGTAATTCAGAACAAAGTTCAGCCGGTCAAGATCTTTTTTCTGCTGGCTTAGATCACTGTGAAAGATCCGGACGCGGAAATTGTGATACAGCTGAAAAAGAAGCTCAAAGATCAGACTGTTAAAACGCAGGATAAAACCATCTGGCCGGATATCGTCAATGATCTGAAGCTGCTCCAGAGTCGTTTTCAGCATTTCCAGTTTTGTTCTTTTTACGGGATCTTTTGTATGATGATCCCAGATAAACATAAACTGCTGAACATTCGGAATATATTTTTCCATGAAATCCACAGGAACCTGGAGAACGATCGCTTTATTTGGAACTGTGCATTTGGTGGAATGAATTACATTGGCATTGATCAGGATGCAGTCTCCCGGGTGGATGGTAAAGCTGGTATTTTCTATGGTGACATCAAGAGCGCCTTCCTGCATATAAAGGATCTCAACAGCCCTGTGCCAGTGCGACGGAATGTAGCTTCCGTTGTCTGTAGAAGTGTAAAATTTAACGTTGGTGACACCCGAATAATCTATGATCTCATAGGAAATTTCTTTTTTATCCATAAAACCCTCCTGCAAAAAGAGAATATTGACCTATATATTGGAGCTTTTTTGACCTAATAGATACAGAATCGTTATGATAGTATAATACCATAAAACAAAGCTTCATGGTCATGGAAATGCGAAATAAAACAAAGGGAGAAGTAAAAAAATATGAATCAAAAGAGTAAATTGACCTTTGGAAAAATTGTGGAACGTTTTTCTTATGGTTGTGGTGATTTCGGATGTAACATTATTTATACAGCAATGTCAGCGTTTCTGCTGTTCTATTATACGGACTATGCCAATGTCAGTGCGATAGCAGTGGGAACCATTATGATGGTTTCGCGTATTTTTGATGGAATCAGTGATATTATCATGGGTGTGATCGTTGACCGTACAAAATCCAAGTATGGAAAAGCAAGGCCATGGATTCTTCGTATGTGTATTCCGTTTGCAATATCCGGAATCCTTCTGTTTTCCGTTCCGGCTTCCTGGGCATCAACACCGAAGCTGGTGTATGTATTTATCACATATAATCTGGTATCTACAGTGATTTATACAGCGATCAATGTACCGTATTCTGCACTGAACGCACTGATGACACAGGATCCGTATGAGCGTTCTGTTTTAAGTATTTTCCGAAATCTTCTGGCAACAGCCGGAACACTTACGATCAATACATTTACACTTCCGCTGGTGGAGCACTTCGGAAACAATGCAGCAGCATGGACTAAAACATTTATAGTATTTGGCTTTGTGGCAATCGTAGCATTTTTATTTACTTTCTTTGGAACAAAGGAACGTGTACGTGCATCTGAGAACAGCGGAGAGACAAAGGCAGAGGATGTGCCTTTTGTAACAGGTATCAAAGCACTTTTCAAAAACAAATACTGGATCATGATGACAGGTATGCTTGCCCTTTTCTTCCTTATGTATTCTGTTAACGGTGGTGCGACTGTATATTATGCAAAAGATATTCTCGGCGACAAAAATCTGGTAGGTACGATCAACGGTATTTTTAATATTGTACAGATCTGCGGAATGTTCTTTATTGCCATGATGGTTAAGAAACTTGGAAAGAGAAATGTATTTTCTATTGGTCTTATCCTGGATATCATTGGAATGCTGGTACTGAATTTTTCCGGTGGTTCCATGGCAATCATTGTGATTTCCAGTGTGATCCGTGGTGTTGGTAATGCCTGTGGCGGTGCAACTATGTGGGCAATGGTTTCCGACACGATCGATTATGGTGAGTGGAAAACAGGCTGCCGTACAGAGGGCCTTGTAAACAGTGCCTGCAGCTTTGGATATAAGATCGGAAATGGAATAGGATCTGCACTTCTCGGACTGATTCTGGAAATCGGCGGCTATGTGGGAACTGCAGCTGTACAGACAGAATCTGCACTGACTTCTATTAAGATCTGCTTTGTATGGATTCCGATCGCAGTTTATGTATGCGGACTTGTGATCATGAAATTTTATCATCTGGACAAGGAATTTGCCGGAATCATCGAAGATCTGAAAAAGCGTACACAGAAGTAAAAGGAGAGTACCGGATATGAATATAAAAGGCGTAAATCTTGGAAATTGGCTGGTTCTGGAGAAATGGATGAACCCGGCCCTGTTTGAGGGAACAACAGCGGAAGATGAGTATTATCTTCCAACGCAGCTTTCACCGGAGGTATATGAAGCAAGGATAAAAATCCATCGTTCGGAGTACATCACAGAAAGAGATTTTGTAACCATAAAAAGAATGGGAATGGATTCTGTCCGTATTCCGGTACCATATTTTATATTTGGGGACAGAAAGCCATTTATCGGCTGCATTGAAGAACTGGATAAAGCATTTAACTGGGCGGAAAAGTACGGACTTACCATTCTGATCGATCTTCACACTGTACCGTTAAGCCAGAATGGTTTTGATAACGGTGGAATCAGCGGCGTGTGTAAATGGGCACAGAATCCGGATGAGGTAGAATTTGTTCTTGGAGTTCTGGAACGTCTGGCAAAACGATACGGTCATAGAAAAGGTCTGTTTGGCATACAGCCGTTGAATGAACCTGTAACTGAGAATATGTGGGAGACTATGGATGTGCAGAACCGTTATGCACCGGCAGATCCGGAGCTGGCAAAAGGCTCAGCCCCGATCACCATGGAATTCTTAAGAAAATTTTATCTGGAAGCATACGATCGGATCAGTACTTACATGCCAAAGGAAAAAATACGTTGTGCTCCACGACGGCTTTGAGCTGATGGCGTGGAAGGACTTTATGCAGGAAGAAAAATATTCCAATGTGATTCTGGATACTCATCAGTATCTGATGGTGGCAGAGGCAAGAGGCTGCAGTCAGACGATCGAGGGATATCTGAAATATGTGCGTGAGGAGCTGGAACCACAGATTACGGAGATGGAAAAATATTTCCCGGTGATCTGCGGTGAATGGTGTCTCTTCAATTCCCTTGCATGCGGCTGTGATACAAAAGGCGGACAGAGTGTGCTCAACGGAGTGGAAGGAAGCGAACGGGAAAGTCTTTCCACAGAAGAGAAAAAAGAAATCTATGCGGCTTTGGCGAAGGCACAGCTGGAGCTTTGGGATAAATGCAGCGGATATTTTTACTGGAGCTATAAACTGCTTACAGATACCGTGAATACTCCGGGCTGGATCGGCTGGGACAGCTGGGATCTGGGACGGTGCGTTGATTTTGGCTGGTTTCCGGCCGGAAAAGGAGAAAAATAATATGATTATAAATCCAATACTTCCGGGTTTCAATCCGGATCCGTGCATCTGCCGGAAAGGCGATGATTACTATATGGCAGTTTCTACTTTTGAATGGTTTCCGGGAATTCCGGTTTATCATTCAAAAGATCTGAAAAACTGGGAACTGTATACACATGTTATTACAGATGACGAAAAAGTAGATCTCAGGAAACTTCCAAGCGCAAAGGGAATCTGGGCTCCGTGCCTGACCTACTGCGAGGAAGAGGACATGTTTTATGTTGTCTATGGAGTAATGAATTCCATGAACGCCAGATATTTTGATGTGGACAATTTCCTGATCTGTGCAAAAGATATCCGCGGACCGTGGAGTGAGCCGGTTTATCTTCATTCTTCCGGCTTTGATGCTTCTCTGTTTCACGATACCAACGGAAAAAAATATGTGGTATCTCTGGAGTGGGAGACAAGAGAAGGCTATGAGAAGCCAGGCGCTATCTGTATGGTAGAATATTCTCCTGAGAAAAAAGAGATCATCGGTTATCCGAAGAGAATCTGGCGAGGTGGTACAGACCGGGGATGCATTGAGGCACCGCATCTTACAAAACGTGGGGAATATTATTACATTATGTGTGCAGAAGGCGGTACAGGTTATAATCACTGCGTGACAATGGGACGGTCCAAAAATGTATGGGGACCATATGAAAAAGATCCAAAGAACCCGATTGTTACCAGCGTTCCGGGAGAATCCTATGAGCGCCAGGATCCGGATCATCTGAAACCAAAGTACTATAACCCGGACTCTGTCCTTCAGAAATCCGGACACGGAAGCTATGTGGAGCTTCCTACCGGAGAAGTGTATCTGGTACATCTCTGTGCAAGACCGTTTGTACCGGAGCTCCGCTGTACACTTGGAAGAGAAACTGCAATTCAGAAAATGATGTGGACTGAGGATAACTGGCTTCGCATGGCAGATGGAAGCAATCTGGCGAAGATTGAGGTGCCGGAAACATCTCTTCCGGAATATCTGGTGGAAAAAACTCCGGATTTTGATGATTTTGATGGGGATGAACTTGGAAACTTTTATTATTCTCCAAGGATTATGCCTCAGCGTTTTGCAGATATGAAAGCAAGAAAAGGCTATGTGCGTCTTCGTGGACAGGAATCCAGAACATCTCTCAACAAAGTAAGTATCCTGGCCAGAAAGCTTACAAGTGTATATGCGCGGATCACCACAAAGATGGAATTCACACCGGAAGTACATCAGCACAGCGCAGGCCTGATTCTGTATTACGACAACATGAATTATATCAATCTCCGGAAATATTACAGTGAAACCCTGGGACAGAGTGCGCTGTCCATCATCCATCTGGAAAACGGAGAAAAACAGAGTTCCTGAATACCAGAATTCCGGTAGAAGATAAACCGGTTTATTTGAGACTTTATATAGAGGGAAGAAAATCCTGGTTTGAGTGGAGCTATGACGGAGAAACTTATGAAAAGATCGGACGTATCTTTGACACCACAAGATTTTCTGATGAGTACTGTAAGTACGGAGAATTTACAGGAACCATGGTGGGGATCACCTGTGCAGACCGCGTTCTCCACAAAAAATGTGCGGACTTTGACTACTTTGAATATATTGCAGATGAG
>ENA-OPZZ01002011-OPZZ01002011.1-human-gut-metagenome-genome-assembly--contig:-NODE-2011-length-10962-cov-4.082603_pt1 | contig 10962 bp, 7 predicted proteins | sample MGYA00242487_ERZ504511 | MGnify/ENA primary metagenome ERZ504511 (study PRJEB26092, sample SAMD00036241) | human gut metagenome | host: Homo sapiens | study: EMG produced TPA metagenomics assembly of... | reverse complement strand
GTTTGTTCTGTAATTGTCAACACATAATTATTGTCCTCGTATTTATTTGTCTTGATGATGTAATTATAAGAAAATCCTGATTTCAATTCTGTCAAGTTAGCAAACTCGGCTTCATAAAGATAACCGTTCATTCTAGCTTGGATAGTTACTTTGCCTTGCACCTTCTGTGGCAGTAAAATAGCTTGTACTGTATAATTATCCTGCTCTCCTATTTTATCCCAATAAATATCATCTTTATCCGTAACAGGGTCTTCACTGACTGTTGTCTCCCCTGTTTTAGGATTAAATGTACCATTATTCTTAAGCCCAATAAGATAACAAGTTATATCTGCCAAGTCCACACCTTCGCCAGCTTGAAACTCCAATCTAATACGACTCATCACATGATTGAATGCTAATGTCACGTTCGGGGTTTGTGATGTAGCCTTCCCTTTAGCAAAAAGAAAATCTATCTTCGCACGTTCTTCTGCTGTAGCTTGATTGTCACTGGCTGTAGTCACTTCCAATACAGGTTGTTCTTCACCTGATGTACCAGAAATGGAGCGTATGCCACTACATCATACTCTCCGGAACCTAATACCCAAATCTCTTCTGCATTTCCTCCTTTTGCTGCAAAAAGACCATTGCCCTTGTATTTGTAATGAATATTCACTTGTTCCGTACCACAAGTGATTCCTACCGAGTCTTCTGCCTCCCAGTTTGTTTCCGTAGCTCTTGTAACAAGATTGCTAGCCTCATGATTGTTTATTACTGCACTAAAAGAAACTTTCGCTCCCGTATCACCGGTAAACTGAATATCAGTTTCTTTAATATCGTTGCTACATCCTGCTAAAAGTAGTAAGGCAACAGCAGTTGTGACATAGTTTTTTTTCATACCATGTTTTTTAAAGTTAAACATATTTTTGTTGATTAGTAAAATCGTCGTAAAGTAAAAAAGACAATGGCTGCATTCTTTTCCAAGCAGCAATTGAAATAAATGAAGCATTTTTTTTATTGTTTTCCATATCTATTAGGTACATCTGTTAAGTTAAATCAAAAGTTAGATTCTCTTTTTAAAAGCAATTTTTCACACTCTACCTGTGAAAAAGTGTTGCAAACATAACGACTTAATCAAGATATAGCAATGCAGAATCGTACAAATGCATGGAAAATACCGTCTTTTGCACGATATTCCATGCTGTAGGAGCGATTTTCGATTAGTACCTAATGACTATGAACCTTTTTGTTTCTATTTTATTGTATGGAAAATAGTAATTTATAAACCTAAAAATGATATGGCGAATTTTTCAATTGTAGTTGTTCCAACTAAAAAATTATCAAATGGCAGACATCGAATAAGGATAGCCGTAGCACATCATTCTCAAACCAGATATATATCTACCCAATTTACTTTGGATTCTGCCAATCAACTAAAAAATGGTCGAGTAGTAAGGCATGAGAATGCAGCGAATATGAATGCCTGTCTTCGGAAACTAATCAATGAGTATGAAGAAATTGTTACATCGATCAGCTATTTACCAGCAATTTCATGTACCGAACTTATACGTATAATTACTTATGAACAAAAGAAAAAAGGTATAACCTTTCAAGCTGTTGCAAAAGAATACATGAATTTCATGAAAGGAGAAGAGCGGGAGAAATCTTATAAACTTTATAAGATAGCTTCCGAAAGATTAGTCAAATATATGAAAGGGGGATTTTCCTTTAATTCAATTGACACCTATACATATCCAAGAATTTGCCAAAGTTCTTCACGAGGAGAATCTGGCAGATACAACTATCAGAATATATCTGACTTTGATAAAGGTGATATTAAATTATGCCGGTAAGATGAATTATGTATCTTACTCCATTCATCCTTTTGTCCTCTTTAAGATGCCGGCAAGTAATGTGCGGGAACTTGATTTGTCAATAGATGAACTGAAGAGAATACGTGATGTCCGGCTTTTAAAGCCTTCTTTATCCATGGTGAGAGATATTTTTATGCTTACCTATTATTTAGGTGGTATCAACCTGAGAGATTTATTAGTATATGATTTTAAAAATAAGAACGATATGCGTTATGTGCGTCACAAAACACGTAATAGCAAGAAGGGAGAAAATGAAATTGTATTTACTTTGCAGCCTGAAGCAAAAGTGCTCATAGATAAATATATGTCGAGAAATGGGCATTTGCAGTTTGGTAAATATTCATCTTATAAACAAATATATAGTTTAGTCTTCCGACATATAAATAAGGTAACAGAACTTTCGGGGGTAAAGAAAAAGGTTACTTACTATTCCGCCCGAAAGACATTTGCACAACACGGATATGATTTAGGCATTCAAATTGAAAAAATAGAATACTGTATCGGACACAGTATGAAAAATAACCGTCCTATCTTTAATTATATTAAGATTATGCAAGAACATGCCGATAAGGTGTTCCGTGCCGTACTTGACCAATTGCTATAGTATAGATAGTTTTTCACTGCTATTTTTAGTTCCTTCTTTTGCTAATCGATTTCATTCCGATCGCTATCATTTTTTCGTTCCACTATAGTTATCCGCAAAGTACACTATAGTTACCCTTGCGGATAACTATAGTCAAACGCAAAGATAACTATAGTGGAACGAAGAAAGATTCGCATACCGGATAACTCATAATAGGTAAAAAAGATATTAATGGTACTAATTGTTCAAATCTTATCCTCAATTGATTGCTAGCTGTATGTAGTCGTTTGATGCGCAGGTAGTTATGTTTAAAAAGAGAATCTAACTTTTGTTTAACTCTATAATAAATACGCTATGTAAATATATTAATATCATACAATATATTATACTACTAAACCTCTATAAAGTACTACGTTACAGGAATATCCATATAAAAAGAAACAAAGAGTCTTCATTAGAGGATAAAAAGATAAATCAACAATAAAGGATCTATAACCAATATTTATAACTTAATAATTAAAGTATGAAAAGCAACAAAAAAGGTTATCACCTGTATGCCTATAAGGATACTATCCGACGGCTATTTCTTCTCACTTTGTTCTCCTTTTTAATAGTAGAATCTTATGCCCAGAATAAGACAATTTCGGGCACAGTTACAGATTTCACCGGAGAACCGGTTATTGGTGCCAGTATATTGGTTAATGGTACTACTAATGGTACAATTACTGATTTAAATGGCAAGTTTTCTCTTTCCAATGTGCCAACCAAAGGTACAATCACTATCACTTATATAGGATACAAAAAGCAAGAAGTATCCGTAGCAGGAAATACTAACTTCAAGATAACTCTTCAAGAAGATACCGAGACCTTAGACGAAGTAGTAGTTGTAGGCTATGGAGTACAGAAAAAAAGTGACGTAACCGGTGCTATGGCTCGCGTAGGTGAAAAAGAACTGAAAGCAATGCCTGTAAGAAATGCGCTAGAAGGGATGCAAGGTAAAACAGCCGGTGTAGATATTACATCCAGTCAGCGTCCCGGAGAGGTGGGCAACATTAATATTCGTGGACAACGCTCTATTAATGCGGAACAGGGTCCACTGTATGTGGTAGACGGTATGGTAATTCAAAATGGAGGCATTGAAAATATCAATCCTTCCGACATTGAAGCTATTGACATTTTAAAAGATGCTTCAGCCACAGCTATTTATGGCTCACGTGGTGCCAACGGTGTGATTCTTGTAACTACCAAAAAAGGAAAAGAAGGTAAAGTGACCCTAAACTATTCCGGTACTGTCACTTTTGAAACGCTACACGATGTTACAGAAATGATGTCTGCCGCCGAATGGTTGGATTATGCCCGCTTAGCCAAATACAATGCAGGTTCTTATGCTTCTGCCACTCCAACTTATGAAGCCGATAAAGCTGCATTTGGTAGCGTAACTGCTTCATGGAAAAACATCGAAAAAGCATGGGTAAATGGAGTCTACGATCCATCTTTAGTAGGATCATATGACTGGGCTTCGCACGGTAAACAGACGGGGATCACTCACGAACATACCTTAAGTGCATCCGGAGGGTCTGACAAATTCCAAGGCTATGCCTCATTCGGTTATTTGGATCAGAAAGGTACACAACCAGGGCAAGCATATGAACGTTATACGTTAAAAACCTCATTTGATGTGACTCCTGTCAATTGGTTCAAAATGGGATCTTCAATTAATGCATCTTATTCCACTCAAGACTATGGATATAGTTTCTCCAAGTCTGTAACCGGTTCGGGTGATTTCTATAGCGCATTAAGAAGTATGATTCCGTGGACAGTACCTTATGACGAAAACGGTGAATATGTCCGTTATCCGAGTGGGGATGTAAATATCATCAACCCTATTCGTGAATTAGACTACAACACCAACCAACGCCGCACTTTCCGTGCTTCTGCCAGTTTGTATTCGCAAATTGATTTCGGTAAAATCTGGAAACCACTGGAAGGCTTATCTTATCGTCTTCAGTTTGGTCCTGAATTCCAATTCTACACTTTAGGAGTCGCTAATGCAGCAGATGGTATTAATGGAGATGGTAACAATGGCGCACAATACAAGAACGAACAAAAACGTGCATGGACATTGGATAACCTGATCTATTATAACAAAGCCCTGGGTCAACATAATTTAGGCATGACATTGATGCAATCCGCTTCTGCCTACCATTACGAGATGGGAGATATGAGAGCTACTAATGTAGCCTCATCAGATGAGCTCTGGTATAATATAGGATCTGCCGGTACACTAAACTCTTTTGGCACAGGTCTGACCGAGACTCAAATGGCATCTTATATGATTCGTCTAAACTATGGTTATAAAGATAAGTACTTATTGACAGCATCTATGCGTTGGGACGGTGCCTCTCAATTAGCCGAAGGGCACAAATGGGCAAGTTTCCCTTCTGCTGCTATCGCATGGAGAATGGATCAGGAAGATTTCCTGAAAGACATCAGTTGGTTGAATCAGTTGAAACTTCGTATAGGTATGGGTGTTACAGGTAATGCGGCAATCAAAGCATATGCAACTAAAGGCGCTATCACAGGCTTATACTATAACTGGGGACAGAATGAGTCATCTTTGGGCTATGTACCTTCAGATCCTTCACAGAAGGAACCCGCTAAAATGGCTAATCCAACTCTAGGCTGGGAAAGAACTACACAATACAATGTCGGTGTTGACTATGGTTTCTTTAATAACCGACTTACTGGTAGTATCGATGCATACAAAACGAAAACTGATGATTTGTTACTGGAAATGTCAATTCCTTCACTAACGGGTTATGTTTCTACTTATGCCAATGTAGGTAAAACATCCGGATATGGTATTGACCTACAAGTAAATGCAATACCTATACAAACAAAAGATTTTTCGTGGAGCACTACTTTAACATGGTCAATGGACAGAAACAGAATCGACGAATTGTCTAATGGTAGAACAGAAGATGTGAACAATAAATGGTTTGTCGGTGAGGAAATCGGTGTTTATTACGACTGGGTATATGATGGCATCTGGAAAACAGAAGAAGCCGAAGAAGCTGCCAAATACGGACGTAAACCGGGACAAATCAAAGTGAAAGATTTAAATAATGATGATACAATAGATGCCAATGACGATAAAAAAATTGTAGGTCACACACGTCCACGCTGGACAGGTGGATGGAGTAACACTTTCAGCTATAAGAATTTTGAGCTATCCTTCTTTATTTTATCACGTTGGGGATTTACTGTTCCACAGGGAGCTGTTACTCTTGACGGTCGCTATATGCAGCGTAAAATAGACTATTGGGTAGCCGGTACAAATGAGAATGCAAAATACTATTCACCCGGTTCCAACGGTGAAGGAGCCGATGCCTTTAACAGCGCAATGAACTATCAGGATGGCTCATACATCAAAGTTCGTAATATCTCATTGGGTTATAACTTTACCCCACAACAATTAAAGAACTTGGGTATCAATAATTTGAAGCTATATGTTCAAGCCATGAACCCATTCAATATCTATAAAGCATGTGACTTTTTGGATACAGACTTGGTAAATTATGACAATAATACCAAAACATTTGGTTCACCTACCACTTTGAAGAGTTTTGTAATAGGTGTCAACATCGGATTCTAATAAACAAATTAAAGTAAAGACATTATGAAATTAAATAGAATATTATTTGCTGCTTTAATAGCCAGCATAACAGGAAGCTCGATCACTTCGTGCAGTGAATCTTTCCTTGATGAGAATTTAACAACTCAATATAGTACCGACCGCTTTAAGACACAAGAAGGTCTTGATGAATTAGTGACTGGAGCCTATCAGAAACTGAAATTCAAATTCAACTATATATGGGGGATTCAGTGCTACAACATGGGAGTAGATGAATTTACTGATGCTAATAATGTTATTCCAGCATGGAATCACTATAGTCAAGATTTAAATTCATCTGAAAATGCCGCTAACCAACCTATCTGGGACAATTACTACGGACTGGTTGAACCCGCAAACATATTGATCCAAAACATACCTCAATATTATAACCAAAGTTCACCTACATACAACACACGCTTGGGAGAAGCACACTTTCTAAGAGCCTATGCTTATTTCGAATTAGTGAAGCAATTTGGTGGTGTGCCGTTGAAATTAGTTCCGTCTACAAGCGCGGAAACATATTTTACACGGAATTCTGCTGAAGAAATATACACACAGGTTATATCTGATTTTGGAGAAGCCTACAGACTACTTCCGGATAAAGGTGAATCAATCGGACGAATTAACAAATATGCTGCTGCCCATTTCCTTGCAAAAGCACATTTATTCCGTGCCTCCGAATTGTACAGCGATTGGAATAGTAATTATATAGCATCCGACCTCGATGCTGTTATTCAATATGGTTCGGAAGTTGTAGACGCACATCCGTTGTGTAATGATTATGTAGAACTTTGGGACTATGAACAGCCGAACGGAGCCAATGAAAAAGTAAGTGAAGTGATTCTAGCAGCTCAATTCTCTAATGATGAATCAACATGGGGACGTTATGGAAACCAGATGCATCTTTATTATCCGGCCGTATACCAAGGTAATGATATAGGTGGATGTAAACGTGACATCTCCGGAGGACGTGAATTCTCATACGTAAGTGCTACAGAGTATACCATGCAGGTATTTGACCGTGTCAATGACTCTCGTTTCTGGAAATCATTCATCACCTGTTATGGAGCCAACGAAACCAAAAGTGCTCCCACCTGGACAGCAGAAGATATGCCATACGCTCCGGCAGGTGTAAAAGAAGGTGACAAACGTTTCAGTGGAGGTGAACTCGGTATGAAATACATCGTGAATGACCCGGGAGACAATCGCTATGAGAAATATCCCAACGCTCCGGCATATACTGTTTTGAAAGATGGAAAAATGTGTAACACGTATACATATGTACGCTATTTCAAAGGACAGGAACACAGCTGGAATATAAATGAGAAAACAGGTAATTATTACGATATCATACCTCACAAGCGTTCAGTAGCTTTATCTAAATTCCGTGATGGTTATCGTGTTTCCATCGCATCTCAATTCGGTACTCGCGATGCTATCATCGCCCGTTCGGCAGATGATGTACTAATGGTTGCCGAAGCATATATTCGTAAAGGTGAAGCCAATTATGACAAAGCTGTCGAATGGATGAACAAACTACGTGAACGTGCCGGTTATAAAACTGGTGAAGACCGTAGTAAGAACGTAGATGGTGGACAAGCTTATAAGAATAATCCTTATTGTTCCGGGAAAGGAGGCGGTCACTCCTCCGAAGGTGCTATTTACTGGGAAGAAAACACCTATTATGAGTCAAACAATATCGAACAGGAGACTACTGCTTCTACCAAAACTACGATGAAATTAAATAGTGTGGCAGACGTTTATAACTCTACAGTCGACACTCCTATCTACAACGAACTGGGATGTACATCCAATGCTGACAAAATGATGTGCTTCCTATTAAATGAACGTACCCGTGAGCTTTGTGGCGAATTGCAACGCTGGGAAGATCTGGCACGTACCAAGACGTTAGACGCCCGCTGGCATAAATTCAACGACGGTGCCAGCAGAGGTCTTGGCGAATTCAAATCGGAGAAACATTACTATCGTCCGATCCCCAAGCCTTCTTGGACGGTATCACCAATTCAAATGGTTCTGCACTAAGCAATGAAGAAAAGAAAGCAATGCAGAATCCGGGATATTAAGATAAACAACTAAACTTATTGCCACTTGGCACTCTTTGAAATAGTATTCCTAATCAAAGAGTAGCAAGTGGCAATATTATTTCTTATATTTCCGTTGTTTTTCACTTCGTCTTCCTCATAAACATCTTAATCTGTTCACTAATCTGCTCCATCCCCTTTATCGAAGGATGACCGCTCTTTTTGTCAATATCATGCAGTTCAATACAATCAATGTTATAGTGATTGCAGATAGCTCTGACTGATTCATTAAACTCTTCCTTTAAACCAGAGTTCAGCAGAAAGTAGATTTCAACATTAGGATAACGATCAATCATGTGGTCAAGCAGATATGCCATAGCCGGACGGAATGTATATAAATCTTCCTTGGTCCACCCTTCATACTTGTAATCCCCAAGCGGTGAGCCGGCCCAACAATCATTCGTTGCACCGAAAATAAAGATGATATCCGGACATCCCAGCTTATCCATACGGGTAATAAAAGAACGATCCGAATAATCAGCCTGATTATAACCGGTATTACAAATCGTTGCACCGGAAAAAGAGTTGTTGACACAAAGGCGGTAGTTATTCTCTTTGATGAATTTATGCCACCAGGTCTGCTTTACGGAAGTTACATCCGTTTGCTGTCGCGGAGAAACATAATACCAAATGCTATTGGTATCGGGTTGCAGGTATCCTTCAAATGTTGAATACGAATCGCCTAAAATAGATATAGATTTCAGGCTTTGAGCAAAGCTGATACTGCTATATAGAGTGATTAGCAGTAATAAATAAAAGGATTTCTTCATCTTAGCATAAAGTTTTCAATTTTGCTGCTAAGATACTACATTATACTAAAATTATAGCATGAAATTTTCTACTACTTTCAGGAAAGGGTCATTTCCCTTTCCTATCATAAGTCACATTCTTTTCCACTACATTCTCTACATTATTCACTTTCTTCACGAACTCCTTTACCTCTCCTACTTTTACATCCCTAATCATTACATTCTTAGCCGGAAGTTTGGAGTTACCTTTCAGTTCGTAAATAGCATCTGCCGATTCACAAGTCACCTTATCCATATAAATACCATCAATACGAGTAATTCGTTCTTCATAAGTAGGTACCAGATCTTTCCATTGGTATAACACTTCGGTATCTATTTCGAGTACACGTTGAGCCGTTCCTGCCTTTACATTCTTCATATAAACATTCTCTATAAATCCACCTCTGCGATGATTGGTTTTCACAAAGAAAAGGCGCATCACAGAATTCGGAGCAGTACAGTCATGCATATAAATATTCCGTATTCCTCCCGATATTTCGCTTCCGATACCAAGTAAAGTATGTCCTTTTAGAATCTGACAATTACGGATAACGATGTTTTCACAAGGAGTATTCAACCGCCAAGCATCCTGATTACGTCCGGCTTTAATCACTACTGCATCATCCCCCTGATCGAAAGAGCAATCTTCCACTAAAAAGTTACGGCTCATTTCAAAATCAATACCGTCATTATTATGTCCGTGTGCTTTTACATCGAGATTACGCACTAATCCCCCGTCACACATATAGAGATGAATGGTCCAAAACGGACTTTCACGAATCTTAAACCCATCCAATAAAACATTCTTGCAACGATTGAAATGAATCAAATGCGGACGAAGATGGTTCTCCCCTATTGCCATCTGACGTTCGATCACAGGGATATTAGTCGAAGCTTTTGCATACAACTCCTTCAATGCTTCCAAATGAGGCTGAGGACGTTTGAACCATACTTTCCAGGTATCCATCTTCGGCTGAAGAGTCCCTTTACCTGTAATCGCCACGTTCTCACATTCAAAAGCATAGAGTAATGGCGAATAATTATAACATTCCAAGCCTTCCCATGAAGTCATCACTGCCGGAAGATAATCAGAAGGATTATCCGTAAAATTCAAAACCGCATTCTCCTCCAAATAAAGATTCACATTACTTTTAAAATGAATGGGACCGGTCAGCCATGTACCTGCCGGAACAACAACACGTCCGCCACCGGATTGGTTACACGCTTCAATAGCACTAGTAATTGCTTTTGTATTATCTACTCTTCCTCCATTGACGGCACCGAAGTCTGTAATTATAAAGTCCTTATCAGGATAGATAAACACTTTAATAGGTTGCATCGGAAAAGGAGCGGTTACTTTAAGCACTTCATAGTTGCCATTTTTTCGAAGTAAAAGAAGCGGCCAACAAATAAAAACAAGTACAAGTTATTAAACTTAGAAAATATCTTTTAATCATATCATTACTCTATTATCCAACATACCAAGATAAAACATTCTTAGCTATTTCACACTCTGAAAATCGGGAATTCGTTTCACATTAGCGCCTTTCATTACTCCCTTCTTTATTGCTTCATTTGTGGCAGTAATTTCTTGTTTTACTTTCTTATAATAATCTTTTGTTAACCCATTGGCTATGGCATCTGCCTCTGTTGCCGCCCAGAAATATTGATAATCTGTCAATATCAGATCCGGTGCCACTTTTGCAAAAAAGACAGAATCTCCTTCAAATTTTTCACGTAAATCTCCTAAATAAATAGTATCCGCCGGATTTATTTTCTTATCATTTTGAGATTTATTACTCGAATTACCAACACAAGAAGCAATTAATATTCCTCCAATCAAAAAACAATAGTTCAACAGTCTCATAATAAATAATTTAATTGTAACATAATTCTTTTCAACACTTATTTCACTGAAAACACAAATACACCCGCTGTAGGAATCTCTGTAGTCCCGATCAAT
>ENA-OPZZ01002009-OPZZ01002009.1-human-gut-metagenome-genome-assembly--contig:-NODE-2009-length-10967-cov-3.142066_pt1 | contig 10967 bp, 9 predicted proteins | sample MGYA00242487_ERZ504511 | MGnify/ENA primary metagenome ERZ504511 (study PRJEB26092, sample SAMD00036241) | human gut metagenome | host: Homo sapiens | study: EMG produced TPA metagenomics assembly of... | reverse complement strand
ATACAATCATGATAAAACGACAAACAATCTTCAATTTTATTTATTATATAATTAATTTTATTCATATCAAATAAAATAAAAGATAATAATACAATCATGATTTTTCCTTATTTTTGCAACAAATGTAAGAAACGAACAGTCTACCGGGAAAATCGAACATCGCCGTTTTAACGATAGATTTTACATTTTCTACCACTAACTTAAAACAAATTTCTATGGATAAATCCAAAGTATTCTTTACCAATCTGCACACGACTCCTTCGAGCAATCTACTCGACAAGATGGAGCGTTTAATCAAACGAGCCGGAATCGAAAGTATCGATTTCAAAGACCAATTCGTAGCTATAAAAATACACTTCGGAGAACCGGGAAATTTAGCATATCTCCGTCCGAACTATGCAGCTCGACTGGCAACCCTACTCCGCTCTTGGGGAGCAAAACCCTTCCTTACCGACTGCAACACGCTCTACTCCGGACGACGTGCCAACGCGGTAGACCATTTACAAAGCGCCATGGAAAATGGATATAACCCCATTTCAGCACAATGCCAAGTCATTATCGCCGACGGTTTGAAAGGAACGGAATACCGTGAAATACCTTTAAATGGGGAGTACTGCAAGGCTCCGAAAATTGGATCGGCATTAGCCGATGCCGATATAGTTATCTCAATGACTCACTTCAAAGGTCATGAGCAAGCCGGATTCGGCGGTGCTTTAAAAAACTTAGGAATGGGAGGAGCGAGCGTAGGCGGTAAACTAGAATTGCACTGTAATTCTCAACCCAAAATCGAAACAGAGAACTGTAAAGGCTGTAACATCTGTGTCAAGCATTGCGCCCACGATGCCATACACTTGAACCAAAACCATAAAGCCGAAATAGATTATACCAAATGTGTCGGTTGCGGGCAATGTGTCGCTTTATGCCAACACGATGCAGCCGTAATGGGAGAATGCGATACATCTGAACGTTTGAACTATAAAATAGCCGAATATACCCAAGCCATATTGAAGGACAAGCCTCATTTCCACATCAGTTTCATTATGAATGTTTCACCTGAATGCGACTGTTGGAATCACAACGATGCCGCCATTATCCCCGATTTGGGAATACTCGCATCATTCGACCCGGTCGCTTTGGACAAGGCTTGCGCCGATATGGTCATCGCAGCACCGGCAATCAATGGCAGTTGTCTGACTGAGAAACACCCGCACGAACATCTCGAAGGCGCCGATAAATTCCATCTGATGCACCCCGATACCAATTGGCAAGCCGGACTCGAACATGCACAAAAGATCGGATTAGGAGTTATGCAATACGAATTGATTACAGTATAAGACCGCTATCCCCCAAAGAGGAATCGATCACAGGGCACGGTAATGGGATTCGTTGGCATATTTCAATAGCTGCGAATCCCCTTTACTGTCGCCATATACGATCAAGTAATTATTTTCTAAATCGGGAATCTGTTCCAGCAGCCTCACAACCTTCTCCTGTCCATAACAATTTTTATTCGAAAAGAAACCGGTCAGACAACCTTCACCGTCCACTTCGATCTCGGTAGATAATATGTCCCGGATACCTAAATCGGAAGCAAAAGGTTTGATCCAATTATAAATACTTGCACTTACAATAAAAACCCTATTGCATTTCTGCAATTGTTCCCATATAGCAATTAGCGCCACCAGCACCACGACAGCGATGACGCACACCGCAATGCCGAGGATCTTGGAGACGTAATCCATCTCCTTCTGCAGCGGAGTTTTCTCATCTTCGGTGGCGGAGAGCATGTCGGCGATCTTGCCGACCTGCGTATTCATACCGGTGCCGGTCACGATTGCGCGGCCGGTGCCTTGCGTCACGGAAGTGCCGTTGAAGATCATGTTGGCGCGGTCGCCCAGCGCCTTGGCTTCGGTGAGTGGGTCCGGCTTCTTGCCAACCGGCACGGATTCGCCGGTCAGTGAAGCCTCGGCGATGCGCAGGCTGGCCGCGTTGACCAGTCGGCCATCAGCGGAGACCGAATCGCCTTCCGCAAGGACGATGATGTCGCCGGGGACCACGTCGGCGGTGTTGATGCGCATGACCTTGCCATCGCGCAGCACCGAGGTCTGCGGGGCCGTCATTTGTGCGAGCGCTTCGACGGCCGCCTCGGCCTTGGCTTCTTGCATATAGCCGAGCACAGCATTGACAATCAGGATCAAGATGATCACGATGGCGTCGAACGGCAGCACTTCGCCGCCTTCCGCGCCGGGCTGCGCATTGGCTTTTTCGATGAACCAAGCGATCACCGAGATAATAGTGGCCGCGATCAGCAGGTAGACCAGCGGATCTTGGAATTGGGCCAGGAATTTCTTCCATTTCGGTACGGGCGGGGCGCTGGCGAGCTCGTTCGGGCCGAATTTGGCCAGTCGGCGCTTGGCTTCTTCCTCGCTCAGGCCGTGGGATGGGTCGACGTTCAGGGCTTTGGCCACGTCGTCGGCGCTGGTCAGACTTGGATCGGTATCCCCCAATAGCGCTTCCTGTGCGCGCACCTCTTCCGATTCCACGACCCCGTTCGTTGCGGTCGTGGACACTGCGGATTGATCTTTGAGATCATCCATAATGTTCTCCTTGGTATTGCCGCGGAGTAGTCAGCCTTGCGGCCGCTGCCGGGTTTTCTCTCCCGGCTGGACGCACAGGACTGCGCGGTTATGGACACCGGCGCAACTGCTGCCGATGCATACGATTGCCATTATTCCATAACCGCGTGGCGCACTTGGCGCACAGCGTAATAGCGTTTTGCCTAGAACAGGCGACGCAACCAGGCCTCAGCCAAATCAGGCCAACACTGCACGCATTCGACGATGTGCGCATAGAAGCCGTTACCGGCAGTTTCCGCATTGGCCAAGGACAGGCCGTGGCTGCCTTCAGGGAACAGGTGCGCCTCAATGCTCACGCCGGCGGCCCGGCAGGCCTGGATGAGCATTAGCGTGTTCTCCACGGGCACGGCGTCGTCGGTCATGGTATGCCAGACGAAGACGGGTGGCGTTTTGGCATCGATGTGCTTTTCGATGGAGAACTTGTCCAGCAAAGCCTGATTGTGAGCTTGGTCCCCTAGCAGGCATTGGAAGCTGCCGCGATGGGCGTACTTGCCGACGGTGATTACTGGGTACGAGAGCATCAGCGCGTTCGGGCGCACGGCGTCCGGGTCTATGCCGCCCTGTTCGCGGATGTCTTCGTCGCCGACCGAGGTGGCGAGGTTGGCGGCCAGATGCCCGCCTGCGGAAAAGCCGAGTACGGCCACTTGCGCGGGGTTTACATGCCACTGATCCGCATTGGCGCGAATCAGGCGCATTGCCTCGGCAGCCTCCAGCAAAGCCACCGGATAGCGGCTGGGCTGCACCGAATAGCGCAGCACGAATACGGCGAAGCCTTTGGCCAGGAATTGCAGGGCCACTGGCTCGGCTTCGCGGTCAGAAGTCATGGCGTAGCCGCCGCCAGGCAAAATCAGGATAGCCGGGCGTATACGGTCCGGTTCCATCTCCTCGCTGTTGTCGGCCACATAGCCAAAGAATCGCGCCTCGCTGCCATCAATGCCAACGATGGTTTGTTGAATGTATTGCATGCCATACATCATACGCGCAGAGAATAGTTCTCGATAAGAACCACTCGCCATATGCGGTCTTGCCCGTATCTCCAAACCGAATAACACTTACAGCGAATCGTGAAGACTGCGGGCCATGGCGCGGTCGCGCGAGCCTTTGGTGAGCTTGAGACCGAGGGTCACGGCAATCAACACAACAGTGCAGGCGATCCACAGCGTTCGACCGCCGAAGTTGCTGATAGTCCAGCCACCAATCAGCGGCGCCAGCGCAACCGACACCGACCACACTACGTTGTAGACGCCCTGATACGTGCCACGCGCCGACGCGGGTGCCATGGCGGCAACCGTAGTGGTGGCGATAGGGAATGTGCCCAGCTCACCCAGCGTCCACAGCACTACGGCAAGCGCGAATCCGCCCCAAGAATGGGCCGCGGCCTGCACCGCATAGCCGATGACGGTTACGGCGAGGCCCATCACCAGCACGCGTGAATTGCCCATGCGCGCGAACAGTTTCATCGCGGGAATCTGCAGCAGGCACAACATACCGCCATTGATGGTGAGCAGCACCGAATACTCGCCCAGCCCTAGACCAAGGTCCGTCATGGCAATGGGCAGGCCGGAGGTGCTTTGGAAGTACACAAGGAAGTAGCCGAACATCAGCAGGGAGAAGCCGAGGAATGGAGTATCGGTGAGCACGCGCCGCCAATTGCGAGACATGGCGCCCTTGACACTGGCAGCCGGTGCGGCATCCGAGTGATTCGGCCTCTCAATGCCGGCGAATTCCGCATGGGTAACACTGCATTCGTCTTCATGGCGCACCGCACTTGGCACCGATACAGTAATCCCCAAATGCCGCACCTCGCGGAAGAACGCAATCAGCAATATCGTGACGGCTATCATCACCGCCGCTTCAACGTAGAACATCAGCGAATACGAGATCTTGACCAGCTGGTTGGCCACAATCGGTCCAATCGCGTACCCAAAATTAATCGCCCACGATTGCAGTACGTATGCACGTTGCTGACGTTCGGCAGGCACCACATCCGCGATATACGCGGCGATGGCCGGGCTGGGCAGCGAGGCGAACGCACCATAGACGAACAGAGCCGCGCCTAAAGACACAGGATCAGTGAGTACGGAAACGACCAGTAGGGCAGCCGCTGCGCCGATTTCGCCGATGATAATCATGGATTGGCGGCCGAATCTGTCGGACAAGGTACCGCCGAACAGGCAGCCGATGATTGCGCCGAAGCCGTACATGGCCACGACTGTGCCCACCACACCCTCATCGAGGCGCAGCGCGGAAACCAAATATATCGACAAGAATGAGGTCACGAAGCGACCCATCCACAGAATCAGAATCGCCAACCATAATCCCCAATACAGCAGGGACAGTCCGAATATCATACGCTGCTTCTTCACTCTCAATACCTTACCGGCTACCGACGGCGGAATAGCCGCGTTTTGGCGCGGGGTGCTGGGACAATAGCACCTATGGCTATCAAAAAAGGACCGACCAAGGGGTCGGGTGGCAAGCATCGCAACAAACTGAAGGGCTACGGCCCCACTCCCAAGGCCGAGGACCGCGTCTATCACAAGGCGTACAAGGCCAAGAAAGCGGCCGAACGTCGGCAGATGGCCGACCCGCGTCTGGCAGCCCGCCGTCGAGTGGACAAGTTCGCTTCGGCGGATACTTCGGATCTGGTGTACGGCCGTAATTCCGTGCTGGAAGCACTGCGCGTAGGCGTACCTTCTTCCACGCTGTACATCATGTCTCGTATTGAACATGACGATCGTACTCGCGAAATCGTGAAAATCGCTGGTATGAACGGCCTGCACATGCTGGAGGCCGATCGTCTGGAGATGGATCGTATCGCCCGCTCTGGCAACCATCAGGGCGTGATTCTGAAGGTCGATCCGTTCCAGTACTCCTCGCTGAACGAGCTGGCCGATCGTGCTGAGAAGAAGGCCAAGGCAATGGAGGCCGCGAATTCGGCGGCCGCCCGTATTGCTGCGCGACCGCTGTTTATCGCATTGGACGGCGTGACCGATCCGCAGAACCTGGGTGCCGTGATTCGTTCGGCGGCCGCATTCGGTGCCAATGGTGTGATTCTGCCGGAACGCCGTTCCGCTTCAGTGAACGCCGCCGCTTGGAAGGTGTCTGCCGGTGCGGCCGCGCATATGCCGGTGGCGCGCGTGGTGAACCTGACTAAGGCACTTGAGGGCTTGAAGGAGCGTGGATACTACGTTGTCGGCCTTGACGGTGGCGGCGATAAGCTCGTCGGCGAGACTGGCTTTGAATCCGATCCGCTCGTTGTAGTGCTCGGTTCGGAAGGCAGCGGTTTGGGCCGACTGGTGCGCGAAACCTGCGACGCGATTGCCGGCATCCCGATCAGCTCGTCTGTTGAGTCGCTGAACGCTTCAGTGGCGGCGGGTATCAGCCTGTACGCGGTGTCCAACGCACGGCGCAAGGCTGCGGCGGAGTGATTGTCGCTTGAGGCCGTAATAGGTTGTACATACACGGAAGCCCCTCTATTTGAGGGGCTTCTTTGTGTGATGGGCTCACCTACAGACAGTCCACCGGATTGTCCGCTTAATGACTCCACACTGCCGCATCCGGATCGTCATCGGGGTTGTAGCCGTCGTCGTCCGGGTCGCTGTAGGTGGATTCGTCGTCAATGACGCCGGAATCGGCCTCTTCGTTAAGTTCGGCGAGTGCCTTGGAGTCAAGGCTGTAGCTCGGCAGAGCGTTGTCGATGTAGCTGGTCACGGCCTCGCCCATCGGCACGTCGTGGCCGGCCTTCTCCGCCAGGAACCAGCGATGGTCAAGCACCTCATGGAAGAACTGAGCAGGCTCGATCTGGGAGCGATATTCGCGCGGAATCATACGCACGGTCGGCTCGAACACCTCGCGCATCCAGTCGGTGGCCACGATTTCCAGATCCTCGCCCTCACGCCACGTGGAGGCACGGTAGGCGTCAAGGTCGTTGAGCAGACGACGGGCCTGGTTCTCCTGCACGTCAAGGCCGGTGAGGCGCAGCAGCTTGCGGTTGGCATAGCCGGCGTCCACCACGCGCGGGCGGACCAGCACACGCTTGCCATCCTCGGCGGTCTTCATTTCCAGCTCGTCCACGTCGAAGCCCAGATCGTTGAGCTTGTTGACGCGCTTCTCGATCTTCCACATTTCGTCCGGGTTGAACTTGTCGGTGTCGGTCAGGGCGCTCCACAGCGAGTGGTAGCGATCAACCAGGCGGTTGCCCACCTCGATCTCATCCACGTCGCCGGGCAGTAGCTTGCCGGACGCCAAATCCATAAGTTCGCCGATGATGTTGGTGCGGGCCAAGTCGATATCGTATTCGCGCTGGCCGTCGGTGAGCTGGGCTTGCAGGTCACCGGTCTCGGCGTCCACCAGGAAGGCGGAGAAAGCGTCGGCGTCGCGCAGGAACAGGACGTTCGACAGGGACACATCGCCCCAGTAGAAGCCGGCCAGGTGCAGGCGCACCAGCAGCACGGCGAGGGCGTCAATCAGTCGTTCGGCGGTGTCCGGGCGCAGGTTGCGGGCGAACAACGCACGGTACGGCAGCGAGAACTTCAAGTGCCGGGTGACCAGAATCGCCTCCAGCGGCTCCCCTTCACGGGTATGACGGCCGATGACCACGGCGATCGGGGTCACAGTTGGCAGTTCGAGCTTCTGCAGTCGACGCAGGATCTCGTACTCTCGCTCGGCCACCTGGCGCGTGATCTCCTTCATGGCGTACACCTCGTCGCCCACGTGCACGAATCGCACGACGTGGCGGGAGATGCCTCGCGGCAGGTTGGCCAGCAGGTCCTTAGGCCAGGTGGCCAAGGGCTTGTGCCAGGGCAGCGTGAACATCTTTGGGTTCGAGCTGGCGGCGGTGATTTTCAGTGCTTGCGGTTCGGCTGAATTGGCGTGTTCGTCTTCGGCTTTGACAGACGTGGCCTTCAGCGCACGCGGATCCATCTGGGGCAATTCGTTCAACTCCATGTGTTCGATTTTACGTGTCGTTCGCGATGTGTGCTCCTTTGCCACGACTTCGGCGCGTTATGTTTACGGACGATTCAACTCGTCCCATGCCGCTCATTGCATATCGTTGGACTTGGTTTGCTGTGCAAGCTGCAAACGCAGCTCATCGATCTGCCGCTGCAGGCTCTCGATATAACGTGTTTGCTTGCAGATGATCAGATCGCGCACGTCACGCACATCGACCTTGCTGACTTCTCTGTCTTGCGCCGTGTCCATATCCACAGAAAACAGGCGTTCCGGGCTGCTTGCCACTTCCAGATCTTCCAGCTGCATTTTCTTCCGCCATCGGTCCATGCAGCGTTCAATACGTTTTTCGCCTATGAACTCAGGCCCTAGTCCCGCCTCACGGAACAGGTACGTGGGCGATTCGCCGGCATCGGCGCGCATCACGCATTCCCGTTTGAACCACTCGGCATACCTGATGCGTGATGGCGATACCTTCACCACCGCCCGCAGCTTGATCAGACGTTTTATCTGTGCGGATGAGAACGAGGCCTTGCTATGCGTCATGCTTTTCCTCCGTCGGCACGGAACTGGTGTGATGACTCGGTATCATCGGAGCGATATCGCACGCGTAGTTTCAACACGGCAAATGCGATGACAAGTATGACGGCCGCAACACCGGCGATACCTCCCACGGCGGCACCGGTATTGCCGATAACGCCAGGATTGCCCGGCATCTCTCCTGGGTTGTGTTCGTGTTCAGGCGGGGTGGGCGGAGTACTGGTGCTGAATTTCGGCTCTACCGTGATGTTGAGATCGGCGGCCGTATCTCCGCTGCCGGGAATCGAGATGAGGAACGGATCACAGTCGTATGCCTTGTTGGCTTTCGCCGAATCCGTGCGGGAGACCAGATATAGGCCAAGCGGTAGGTTCTGGAAAGTAAGTTGGCCAGCTGCATTGGTGGTGCCGGAATGCTGGTACAGCTTGTTTTTCGCCGCGTGTGCAGCCAGCTTCTTGGCGGCATCGTGATATTCGCTCGATGTCAGGCGTTCCCAATCGGCAGTGAGACCGGAAAAATCACTGACGGTTTTATATGAGGAAACGCTACCATCATTGTTCGTTGTGACGGTGGCGACGCGCACGATGGCATAAGTATCGCCGGCAAGTGATTTGGGCGAAGCCGTGTCTCGGCCCCATACGGCATTGATGGTGAGAGTGCCGAAGGAATCAGCTTGCGCGTATGGCACCATGAAGCCGAAAGACACAAGACCAGTGAGGATGATAGTAATGGTGGCGGCAATCATGGCAGCAATGCGCGCCGCACCATACTCGCTTCCGCTATGCGGGTCTAACATGTCTGCCCGGTCCTTTCCGCCGTGATGAATGTGATTGGTTATTTGTATTGGCTGGCTGAGGAGGCAAGTCACCGTCCGGCTCGATGGCTGTGGAGCTAGAATCACCGGATGCGACCTTGGCGCTCCCACTCTGCCGGCGTCGCCGCTCATGCCGCTGCCACAAATGCCATGCAATAAGCAAGGCAATCAGCGCGAGAGACGGCAACAAATACTGCAGCGGAATGTCCACGTGGAATGTGGATTTGGCGTCATTCTGCTGCTGTGGTGTGTATGGAATACGATGACCGCGCACCAGCAGCCGATGCGTGTTGACCGCATACGGTGTGCAGGTAATGAGCGTGACCAAATCCTTGCCGGGCTCAATCGCCAGTTGTTTGGCATCAGTCGGCAGAACGGTAGTGATCTTATCGACCTGATACGCATACGTGTCTTTAAGTATTGTGATATAGAACTTGTCGCCTTTTTTCATAAGGTTCAAGTCCGTGAACAGTTTTGCCGTGGGCAACCCTCGGTGGCCAGACAGCGCCGCATGAGTGGACGCGCCACCAACTGGTAGTGAGGTCTGTTCCAAGTGACCGATGCCGGATTGCAGTACTTTCTCGGAAGTGCCGTGATAAATAGGCAGGGTCTCCTTGAGCTTAGGCACAGTGATGTATCCCATCATGCCGTCGCCGGCGAGGTTGAGGAGCTTCATGTACTCGGCGTCGGTGGCTTCGGTGTTCACCGCTCCGGTGAGGGCGCTGGTGGTGCCGGAGCTTTCCTCGGCGAGTCTGGTGTTGTAGGCGTGCGCGGCGTCGATCATGCTGCGGTATTCCTCGTCGGAGAGTGCCTCGACGGCCGCGTCGTAGTTGCTGACGACGCGCGAGGCGTTCTTCATGACGAGAAAGTTGCTGATCGTCGGGTAGAACAGGACGAGCAGTCCGATCACGATGACCAGCAACGGCGCGAGGCCGCGCAGCTTCTTAACCATAGGGCTCCTTCATGGGCCTTCCCGCTGGGGAAGGCGGATCGCGAGGCGATGGTTCGGGGAGGGCGCCGGGCTGGTGGCGCTTGTGCGCCCGGCCACGGCGGGCCTCTCCCCTATCGCCTCGTGCCCGGCCCTCTCGGCTCTCCTTGTCGAAGAGGCGCCGGAGAGGGCCAGTGTGACGTGGGCTCAGGCCGCGTGGCGGGACTTGCGGTTGGACTTCACGTACCAGCCGGCGCCCAGGGCCACGATGAGCACGCCGAACACGGTGAACAGCACAGTGCCCATGCCACCGGTATCCGGCAGGAGCGCACCCTTCTTGTTCTCGATCTTGACGACCGGGACAGTCACATCGGCGGTCGGAGCGGAACCGTTGACCGTCCAGGATTCCAGCGCACCGGTGGTCTTGTTGATGGTGGCATTGATGGTGACCTTGACCGGATCGGAGAGCTTGTTGTACCCCTTCGGGGCGAAGGTCTCCTTCAGGTAGTAGGTGCCGGCCTTGAGACCGGTGAACTCGATGATGCCGGTGGCCGGGGTTTCCACTTCAGTGACCTTGTCCGTATCGCTGGTCTTGGCCGGACGATACACGTTGTCGCTCTTCTTGACGAGAGAGATGACGGTCTTGTCGGAGTCGAGCAGCTGGAACTTCGCGCCGGCGAGGGCGTTTTCGGTGTCGCCTTCCTTGTAAATCTTCTTCAGGTTGAAGTTGAAGGTGTAGCTGTGGGTTTCGGACGGGGTGGATTCGCCGATGTTCTCCTCGCTGGGGCCGTTGCTGTACTGGACCTTGGCGGAGTTGAGGTTGCCGGAGTTGTTCTGGTCCGGGGTGCCGACGAACGCGTTCTCGTTCAGAGTCGCGGAGTAGGTGACGAGAATCCCCTTGCCAGCCTTGGACGCATTGTCGGTCTTCACGTAGTTGGACAGGTCGATGGTGACGGTCTTCCCCTTCGTGGTCACGCTGTAATCAGTAGTAGCGGTCAGCGTAGCATCACCGACCTTGACGGTGACGTCGTTGTTGAAGTCAAGCCCCGCGGAAAGGGTATCGACGATCTTGAAGACGTAGTTCGTGTATTCGGAGGT
>ENA-OPZZ01002008-OPZZ01002008.1-human-gut-metagenome-genome-assembly--contig:-NODE-2008-length-10975-cov-3.496128_pt1 | contig 10975 bp, 12 predicted proteins | sample MGYA00242487_ERZ504511 | MGnify/ENA primary metagenome ERZ504511 (study PRJEB26092, sample SAMD00036241) | human gut metagenome | host: Homo sapiens | study: EMG produced TPA metagenomics assembly of... | reverse complement strand
CAACCGCGACCACACATTTAAAACAGTCTCCAAGCAGTGTGATTGCTCCTGCCTTTGCGCCCAGTGTACGCAGTGCATTGGTCGTTCCGGCATTTCCGCTTCCGTAATTACGGATATCGATACCGTGTACTTTTCCATACAGATAAGAGGTCTGGAAAAGTCCACAGATATATCCGATCAGAACACAGAGAATCCGTTCCATAAATATCCCTCCCCGGATCTAATAATTCTTATTTTTCACCATTTCTTTCCCGAATGATAAACTTCAGAGAAGTTCCCCTGAAACCGAATGCTTCACGGATCTTGTTTTCAAGATAACGGGTATAAGAAAAATGCATCAGTTCTTTATCATTGACAAAGATAACAAATGTCGGCGGTTTGATGGATACCTGTGTCATATAGTACAGTTTCAGACGTTTTCCTTTGTCTGACGGTGGCTGTTGCATCGCGATCGCTTCCGTCATGATCTCGTTGAGCACACCGGTCTGGATACGCAGTGTCTGATTTTCCAGTACCATATCGATCGTCTCGAACAGTTTTGGAAGACGCTGTCCGGTCTGAGCGGAGATAAACAGGATTTCCGCATACGGCATGTACGCCAGGACTTCACGAACCTTATTTGTATATTTGTAAATGGTTTTATCATCTTTCTCGACCGCGTCCCATTTGTTCACTGCAATGATAACACCTTTTCCACGTTCATGAGCAATACCGGCGATCTTCGCATCCTGTTCCGTGATCCCTTCTACCGCATCGATGACCACGATGACCACATCGGCACGTTCTACAGCCGTTACGGTACGGATAATACTGTAACGTTCCAGTCTTCTTGATCTTATTTTTTCTTCGAAGACCTGCGGTATCGATAAATACATATTCTTTTCCATTCCACATCACGTTGGTATCGATGGCATCACGGGTGGTTCCAGCAACATTTGATACGATCACACGGTTCTGTCCCAGTAATTTATTGACAATAGAGGATTTTCCTACGTTTGGTTTTCCTACGATAGCGATATGAGGAATCTCATTTTCCTCCTCTTCCTCTTCTTCGGTCGGGAAATATTTTACCACTTCGTCAAGCATATCACCCATACCCAACTTGCTGGATGCGGAGATCGGAATCGGATCACCGATGCCAAGATTATAGAATTCGTATACATCCGGCATGAATTTTGCAAAGCTATCTACTTTATTCACCACCAGAAGTACCGGTTTGCCACTTCTTCTCAGCATATCAGCCACTTTGGAATCGGCATCTACCAGTCCCTGACGCACATCGGTGATAAAAATAATAACATCTGCGGTATCAATCGCGATCTGTGCCTGATCTCTCATCTGCGCCAGAATAACATCCTTGCTCTCCGGCTCAATACCGCCGGTATCGATCAGTGTAAAACTGTAATTTAACCAGGTTGCATCCGCATAGATACGGTCTCTTGTTACACCCGGTGTATCTTTTACAATGGAAATAGTCTCTCCTGCCAGGGCATTGAATAATGTGGATTTACCCACATTAGGTCGTCCCACAATTGCTACAATCGGCTTGCTCATAGATCTGCCTCCTTTTATGATTTTCCAATATTGTATCATCTACCACTGCGTGTACAAAAGATGCACCATCTTCATTTACCACAGTGATTTTTATCTGTAACGCTTCTTCTGCTTCTTCTACGGTAATATCGTCCAGGAACACATTTTCTCCCGCACGAAGCATATTGCACGGGATCAGAAGTCGCTCCCCAAGATCCTGATCTTTCAGCTGTGCGATCAGATCCTGTCCTGTGATCAGACCGGATACGGTGATCATCGGACCAAAGAAGTCGTTTCGGATCGCATAGACCGTCCCATGAATATTCGGAAACTTTTCCTGAACATACGAAATATTCTTTTCTATATAAGGTGCTGCCAGTTTTCCGGTCGCTACCGAAAAATGCCGAAGCGTGTCATTTCCCTCCAGACCCTGCACCGTCTCCTGTATCTCAGTATCCAAAAGCCGCAGCATACCTACGCCATTTTCCAGCTGCAGATATCCATCGTACTGTTCTTCCGGCGGCATGGACTGCTCTGCCAGGATATACCATTCGTCACTGCAATGAATAAAATGCAGGCCATATTCAGCATACAGCATTTTTTGCCATCTGTGAACGCATTCCAGCACATTTTGAGCATCTTCTTTTGTAAATGGCTCCAGTGGGTACAGACCATCCCTGTATTTACTCAGTCCCACAGGAACGATTGAAACGCTTCGAAGATGCGGCAGATACCGGCTGAGATCCCGGATACTCCGTTCCAGTTCCTCTCCGTCATTCACGCCTTTACACAGAACAATCTGACCATTCATTTCAATTCCGGCTTCGTATAACCGTTGCACCTTTGGAAAAATATCCCCGGCGAACCGGTTATGGAGCATCTTACAGCGAAGCTGGGGATTGGTTGTCTGGAAAGAAATATTGATTGGCCCCAGATGGTACTTTATGATACGGTCGATGTCATGATCACTCATATTTGTAAGTGTTACATAATTACCCTGCAAAAAAGAAAGGCGGGAATCATCGTCTTTAAAATACAAAGTTTCCCGCATCCCCGGCGGCATCTGATCGATAAAACAGAAAATACAGTTGTTTCTGCAGGAACGATATTCATCCATCAGTCCATTATCGAACTCGATCCCCAGATCTTCCTCATAATCTTTTTCAATCTCCAGTTCCCATTCTTCCCCGTTGGTCTTACGGATCAGTACTGTCAGATAATCATCGTTTACCAGATAATGATAATCGAAAACATCTTCGATCTTCTGGTCATTGATGGAAATCAGTTCATCTCCCGGTTCGATCTCCAGTTCTTCGGCTATACTCCCGGGCTGAACCATCTTTATAATATGTTTGTTTTTTTTCATTCAACTTTCTCCGTTCTCCTGGTAAGAACAATTATAACTATTCCACCGGAAATATTCCGCGAGGTATTTTGACTCGTAACCGTGAGGGTACTGAACAGTTACAAGTATTGAACACTTACGAACATTTTCAGGTTCTTTCCGCTACCTTACTATATAGAAACCGCCCCGAATTGTCAAGGAAAAGCCGAAAAATACTGTTTTTCCCGTTATTTTTCACAAGAATTCTACATATTCTTGACGGGCTTTAGTTTCTAATGGTATAACTATTATGTCTGTAAAAATCGTGTAAAATACAACAGGTTAAATCACTTTATTTGGAGGTTATTATGGCAAACTTAGACTTATTGGAAAAATCCATTCCAGTCGCACCTATTAAGATCGCAGCACTGAAAGGCTGTGAAGAACTGGGAAAAACCGTCAATGATTATCTGGTTCAGTTCCGTAAAGAGCTTATGGAGCACCGGACTAACGGCATCGCATGGTCAGGATATGCAGAGGAATCTTTCCTTATTGACTGTGACTGCCCTCGTTTCGGTACCGGTGAAGCAAAAGGTGTCATCAACGAATCTATCCGTGGAGTGGATCTTTTCATTCTTTGCGATATCACCAACTACAGTATCACTTATAAAGTAAATGGTTATGAAAATCATATGTCTCCGGATGATCATTTCCAGGATCTGAAACGTATCATCGCTGCTGCTACAGGAAAAGCTCACCGTATCAACGTTGTTATGCCGTTCCTGTATGAAGGAAGACAGCATAAGCGCAGCAAACGTGAATCTCTGGACTGTGCAATGGCTCTGCAGGAGCTGGTTAGTATGGGTGTTTCCAATATTATCACTTTCGACGCTCATGATCCTCGTGTACAGAATGCAATTCCGCTGTCCGGTTTTGATAATTTCATGCCTACTTATCAGTTCCTGAAAGCGCTGCTTCGTTCCGTACCGGATCTGCAGATCGACAACGAACATCTGATGATCATCAGCCCGGATGAAGGTGCTATGGCAAGAGCTGTATATTTCTCCAATATTCTTGGTGTTGATATGGGTATGTTCTACAAACGTCGTGATTATTCTACCGTTGTAAATGGTAAAAACCCGATCGTTGCTCATGAGTTCCTGGGCGACTCTGTAGCCGGCAAGGATGTGATCGTTATTGATGATATGATTTCTTCCGGCGAGAGCATGCTGGATGTGGCAAAACAGCTGAAAGATCGGAATGCAAATCGTGTATTTGTTTGTACTACGTTTGGTCTGTTTACAGATGGACTGGAGAAGTTTGATGAGTATTATGAAAAGGGTTATATCCATAAAGTGATTACTACGGACCTGAATTATCATACACCGGAGTTGTTGGATCGTCCTTATTATGAGCCTGCTGCTATGGGTAAATATCTGGCAAGTATTATGGATACTCTGAATCATGATGTTTCGGTTGAGAAGGTTCGGTCTACGACTTCTAAGATTACGAAATTGCTTGCTAAGAATCGGGAAGAGAAGAAATAGAGTTTCTTAGGAGAGTTTTTCTAAGACGTACGTAAACGACCCTGGGGATCAGGGGCTGGAAACGTGAGCAGAGAAAATTTTAGCTAGTCGCTAAGAAGAACTATGTGCCAGTTCGCGGAGAGCCGCTCACTGTCAAGTTCTTCTAAGCGCCGGATCTAAAATCTTTCTCTAACCGCTCACAAAGTGTTTCCTGCCCCTGATCCCCAGGGTCGTTTACTGATGTTGGCGGAAACTCAACCGCTGTTCGGAAAGTGTTTGATGATTTTTAGATGTTTTTTTCAAATAGATATATCAGTAGCAATCTTATTCATATATTCAAATTATATTTATGTATAAAAACACTGTGTAACAACTCAATTTCCCATTATAATAATGGTTATTTGAGCGTACACAGTGTTTTTGTATGTATATGGTTCTTTCTTTATCGTAGTCCCAGGAAGGCTGCGAGGTTTCCTCGTTTGCCGTGGGAGGCGCGGTGGGAGTAGAGGAAATCGGGGTTGCAGCAGGTGCAGAGGTTGGGGGTGAGGATATTTTCTTCACATATGCCGCTGGTGAGGAAGTTCTGATGGCAGGCTTCCCAGAGGTTTAGCTGATACTTTCCGTTGGGTTTCCGGTAGAAGAGCTTTTTGTGGAGGGTTTCCGGATAAGCCTGGCGGAATTCTTCGATGACGTCTTCGCTTACTTCGTAGCAGTCCTGGCAGATGGAGGGACCGATGGCTGCGATGAGGTCTGCCGGGTCGGTGTGATAGGCTTTCTGCATGGCTTCTACGGTTGCTTTTGCTATGTTTCCTACGGTTCCCCGCCAGCCGGAATGGGACAGACCGATGGCTTTGTGGGTTGGATCATAGAAATATAAGGGGACGCAATCGGCGTAAAACGTAGCAAGAGTTACACCCGGCTCGTTAGTGATCAAACCGTCGATGTCGTGAAAGGTCCGTGGTGTTAGGACGCCGCATCCGCAGTCTTCTTTTCCTACCTGGCGCACATTTGTCGTATGAGTCTGATCAGAAGTAACGATGCTTTCTACCGAAAATCCAATGGCTCTGCTGATTCTCCGGTAGTTTTCCAGTACATTTTCCGGGTTGTCACCTCTGGAAAAGCTGAGATTCATGCTTCCGAGACAGCCCTCACTCACACCGCCCAGACGGGTGCTGAAACCGTGTACAATGGCGGATTCCCGTTCCAGTCTTGGATAAGAAAGGTAAGTTACACCGTCCCGTTGTCTGACTTCCATATCTCCTGTATATTCCTGTTTCCAATGAATGTCCATAATCTGCTCTCCTGCTGTACTGTTTTATTTTCTGATACTGGCTGTTTGTTTTCTGTATTTCATCTTTTTTTAAAGACGTTCTATCCGTTTTTTTCCATATTTGCAGATGTTTTGTTTCTGCCTCCCAGATTTCTTCTTTTAACCCTGGTAGAAAAATGCATCCCGGTAAAGCCGGATCTCTTCTCCCTCAATCGCCACCACATCGAATCTGCACGGTGTATAGATATCCAGACCTTTCTCTGTCAGATACCAGGCTGCCACCCGGGAGATCTGTCGCTGTTTCCGCAGATCTACGGCTTCTTCCGGCAGACCGCTTTCGTTTGTTGATCTGTATTTCACTTCCACAAATACCAGATACTGCCCCTCCCGGGCAATCAGGTCGATCTCTCCCTTTTTGCAGCGGTAATTTCGTTCCAGTATCTGGTATCTCTGTGTTTTCAAGAAGCAGGCGGCTTTCACCTCCTGCTCCTGTCCTGTTTTTCTTTTATTCAAATATAGTTTCCTCTTATTTTGCAGAAAACTGAATTACGTGATCTGTTTTGTTTTCAGACATTTTCATCCAAAATCAGTGATTCCATCCATCCCGGATTACAGAAAGTTCTTGATAAATGTTGCTCTGTGGATCGGCGACGGACCGTATTGCCGAATCGCTTCGATATGACTTTTCGATCCGTATCCCTTATGAGATGCAAATCCATATTCCGGCATGATCTTATCATATTCTGCCATTAACCGATCCCTGGTGACCTTCGCGATGATACTTGCAGCTGCGATTGAAACGCTTTTGGCGTCCCCTTTGATGATCGGCACCTGTGGAATCTCGATCTTAGGGATCGTCACCGCATCATTTAACAGGATCTGTGGCTTGACGGCCAGTTTTGAGATGGCTTCCCGCATCGCTTCATAGGTTGCCTGTAAAATATTGATCTCATCGATTCGTGCCGGACTTGCATACCCAACACCAACGCTGATCGCTTCTTCCATGATCACATCATAGAGTTCTTCTCTTTTCTTTGCTGACAGCTGCTTGGAGTCGTTCAGCCAGAGGATCTTGCTGTCTTCCGGCAAGATCACCGCACCTGCCACAACAGGTCCCGCCAGCGGGCCACGTCCTGCTTCATCGATGCCGCAGATCCAGCCCACGTGACTGTAGGTGTTCTCATAGACTTTCATATCTTCAATCCGCTGTTTTTCTTTCTCCAGCAGTTCTTTTTCCCGGTCGTATTTTTTCACCAGACTGACTACGCCGCTTCGGGTATCCTCCCGGTACAGTTCCAGAAGTTTTTCTCTCTCCGTTCCCGACGCCGCCTGTAATTCTTCTTTAATCTCCCGGATGGTCTTCATGTGCAGTTTCCTCCTCAAACGGTGGAAATTCCAGTGTGATTCTTCCGATCTTACCGTTACGGAATTCTTCCATCACGATTCCTGCCGCTTTCGCATAATCGATCTCCTGCCCGCGGATCAGACATTTTCTCTTATCTGCTACTGCTTCCAGAAGAGATACCGGTGTGCCCTCTTCCTCGATACCGTAACGGGTATTTAACAGGCCCGGATAATTCGTGCGGATATAATCCAGCAGTTCCAGAGACAGTTCCTCCAGATTCAGGATCTCGTCCTTGATAGATCCGATAAACGCCAGTCGTTTTCCCACTTCCTGATCCTCAAATTTCGGCCAGAGGATACCAGGTGTGTCCAGAAGTTCCAGTGTCTTATTCAGACGGATCCACTGCTTTCCCTTTGTCACACCCGGTTTGTTTCCGGTCTTTGCACAGGCTTTTCCTGCGTAGGAGTTGATAAATGTGGACTTACCTACATTTGGAATACCTACAACCATTGCACGAATCGGACGGTTCTTGATTCCTCTTCTTCTGTCTCTCTCGATCTTTGCCTTACAAGCTTCCTGGATCACGCCCTGGATAGACTTGAGTCCCGCGCCTGATTTAGCATTCACTTTTACCACGTAAAATCCTTTTTCTGAAAATACGCGGACCACTGCTCGTTATATCTTTCATCTGCAAGATCTGATTTGTTTAACAGGATCAGTCTTGCCTTATTTTTACCCAGTTCATCAATATCCGGGTTTCTGCTGCTTAACGGGATGCGGGCGTCCACCAGTTCGATGATCAGATCGATCAGTTTCAGATCTTCCTGCATCTGCCGTTTTGCCTTGGTCATATGACCTGGATACCATTGTAAATTCATCTGCTTACCTCATTCTATACGAATCCGAACCTGCTCCACGGTGACGCAATAAACCAGACCTTACCGATGATATTTCTTTTCTTGACATTTCCCATATCGGCGTATCTGCTGTCTTCACTGTTGTTCCTGTTGTCACCCAGCACAAAATACTCTCCGCTGTCCAGTGCCACCTTCGTCTCAGCAACTCCTGCATTTTCAATCCCTGGAAATTCGCCGTTTTCCTGATAGGTCTCCCCGTCTATCAGGATCTGTCCGTCCTTGATCTGTATCGTCTCTCCCGGAAGTCCGATGATCCGTTTGATATGTGTACTTGCTTTTTTATCATCGCCTGTTTTATATACGATGATATCTCCCCTCTTCGGCGTACTGAATCTGTATGCCATGCGATCGACCAGAAGTACACTCCTGCATTTAACGTAGGATCCATAGAACCTTCCTGCATAACGGTGATTTTTCCATAACCAACCGCCAGTACAATGCCGAGGATAAGCACCGCTGCGATCTCTGCCGCCCAGATAACAGCTGCTTTTAACTTGGCAGCTGCCACATAGTCTCTTACATACCTTGCTTTAAAAAATCCCATATTCATTTGCCTCAGAGTTTTCCCACAGTAACGCGATAACGAGATAACATACTCTTCGCAAAATTTACTCATTATCGTGGCAGTCGTCAAGACCTCGTGCATGCACGGACTTTGACTCATTGCCCGCGTAAACGGAAACAGGGGCAAGTACATGATGTATTTGCCCCTGCTCCTCTACCTGTGAATTATTTTACCAGTTCTTTTACCTTAGCTGCTTTACCAACACGGTCTCTTAAGTAGTTCAGTTTTGCACGTCTTACTTTACCACGTCTTACTACTTCTACTCTCTCTACGTTCGGAGAATGCAGCGGCCATGTTTTTTCTACGCCGATACCGTTAGAGTTCTTTCTTACTGTGAAAGTTTCACGGCAGCTTCCGCCCTGTTTTTTAATTACGATACCTTCGAAGATCTGAATTCTTTCACGGTTTCCTTCTTTGATTTTACCATAAACTTTTACGGTGTCACCAACGTTGAATGCCGGTGCTTCTGCTTTCAGCTGAGCAGCTTCGATGTTTTTAATAATTTCGTTCATCTTTTTTCTCCTTTTGTTCCTGGATGTTCTTAATACCTTTTGTAACAGAGGACCATCTCGTTTATTCATACGTCAAATATTATACACTACCATATTTTAAATTGCAAGTCTTATTTTTCTGCTATTTTTCTTTTTATTGTTCACCATGCCCGACACTGTTTATCATTCTTTCTGCGACACAATATTCTGCAACCAGACGCCTTTCTTAACCAGTACAAAGCCGATCACGCATTTGATCCAGTCTGCAATATTGACGCATGCGAAAATCACTACTACAAACAAACCGGTAAACCGGCTCAGCACAAAGGCAATCGGCACGCTGACGATCCACACGAAGACGCTGTCGAAAAAGAACGTGACCACTGTCTTGCCACCGGAACGCAGGGTAAAATATGTCGCATGCAGGAATGCATTCTGCGGCATAAAGACTGCCTGTGTCATGATCAGGTATTCTGCCAGACGTCTTGTCGTACTGTCAGTGTTATACAGCTGTGGAAACAGCGGCGCGATCAGGAACATCACAATCGCAACACCGGTACAGCACATCACAGAAAAGGCGATCATCTTGTTGTCCAGATCCCTTGCCTCATCCATCTTGCCGGCACCCAGCCTCTGTCCTACCACTATGGCTACCGAATCACCCAGGGCGATAAATACTACATTAAATAAGTTTGCAATCGTATTCGCAATATTGAACGCCGCTACTACGCTCAGCCCGCGCACCGAATAACACTGCATCAGTGTAGCCTGCGCGGCCGCCCACAGTGTCTCGTTGAAAAGCAGCGGAGAGCCTTTGATGATAAATTTCTTTATCAGATATCCGGGAATCTTCATCGTCTTATAAAGCCCGACGATATAGGTATTGATTTCCTTATGCTTGTGTGTCCAGACTAAAACGATCGCCATCTCCACATATCTAGAAAGTACCGTTGCAATTGCAGCACCGACAACGCCCAGTTTTGGAAAACCGAATTTTCCGTAGATCAGCAGATAGTTAAATACCAGATTCACCAGAACCGCTGTCACACCGGCTTTCATCGGCACCAGCGTCTCACCGCACTCACGAAGTGTACTCGCATATGTCTGTACCATCATAAAGGCCGGCAGTCCGCATAACATCACCAGCATGTACTGTCTTCCATAGCGAAGTGCAGCCGCCAGATCGCCGCCATCGCTGCTGCCATTCAGATAAAATCTGGATCAGGCTTCTCCACTGATGATAAAATCACAATAACCAGTGCAGTCAGAATCGCGGATACCCATAATTTGAACCGGAAGGTATGACGGATACCTTCATCATCCTTTCTGTCCAAAATACTGCGCGGTAAAGATTCCCGCACCGGACACCCCGCCGAAGATACACAAATTGTATACAAAGATCAGCTGATTGACAATCGCAACCCCCGACATCTGCTCCGTTCCGATCTGACCAACCATGATGTTGTCCAGCAGGCTTACAAAGGTTTGTGATTCCGTTCTGGATCATGATCGGTATGGCGATGGCAAGTACCATCTTATAAAACTGCTTGTCTCCAATAAAATTTTTTCCTTACGTTTCCCAGCATAAATCCCCCTTCTGTCCTGTTTATTCTGTCTTTAAATATACTTTTATAAGAATGTGCCATGCATCCCGGCCACAATGCTTCCTGATGCCCTATCTCCATAAAAACCTTCTCTGAAACGAGATAAAATACACTCCGAAAATTTTACTCGTTGTCGTGACGATCATCAAGGTTTCATACGAGGTCAGATTCTGACTTGTAGCTCAAATAAACTATGAGAAACACGCTCCGCGAGTTTCTCAAGTTATCGCGACAGTCGCCCAGATCTCGTGCATGCACGGACTTTGACTCGTTGCTCGCGTACACTCGCTGGCGCTCGTTATCGCGGCAGTCGCCAAGGTCTCGTGCAAGCACGGACTTTGGCTCGTTGCTCGCGTAAATCAAAAAGCAGGCATGCCCCATGACACCCCTTATCTGGAAT
>ENA-OPZZ01002006-OPZZ01002006.1-human-gut-metagenome-genome-assembly--contig:-NODE-2006-length-11001-cov-2.892956_pt1 | contig 11001 bp, 10 predicted proteins | sample MGYA00242487_ERZ504511 | MGnify/ENA primary metagenome ERZ504511 (study PRJEB26092, sample SAMD00036241) | human gut metagenome | host: Homo sapiens | study: EMG produced TPA metagenomics assembly of... | reverse complement strand
AGGTTGGTGTCGTTGTCGAAACCATCCATCTCGACGAGCAGCTGGTTCAGCGTCTGCTCGCGCTCGTCGTGGCCACCGCCCATGCCGGAGCCACGCTTGCGGCCCACAGCATCGATCTCGTCGATGAAGATGATGGCGGGGGCGTTCTTCTTGGCCTCATCGAACAGGTCACGCACACGGGAGGCACCGAGACCCACGAACATTTCGACGAAGTCGGAGCCGGCCATCGAGTAGAACGGCACGCCGGCCTCGCCTGCGATGGCTCGGGCCAGCAACGTCTTACCGGTGCCGGGAGGACCGTACAGCAGCACGCCACGCGGAATACGAGCGCCCAGCGCCTTGTACTTGGACGGATCCTTGAGGAAGTCCTTGATCTCCTCGACTTCGGCCACGGCCTCGTCTTCACCGGCCACATCGGCGAACTTGGTGGTCGGGGTCTGGCCTTCGAGCAGCTTGCCGCTGTTTTTCTTGCCACCCATGCCGAGCATGCCGCCGGCACCGCCCATGCGGCTCATCAGCCACCAGAACAAGGCAAGGATGATGACGAACGGCAGAATCGAGGTGATGAGGTAGCTCATCACACTGGTCTGCTCGATATTCGAGGTCCAGCCCTTTTCGAGATCACCGTTCTCCACGGCCTTGGCCACCTGTGCGCCCTGCGCGAAGGTGTAGTAGAACTGCACGTTCTTGCCGTAGTTGGTCACCTTGCCGGTGTCGGCGTTTTTCTTGGTGTAGTCGTTCTTCAGCTTAAGGCGGACGACCTGCTTGTTGTCCGTGATCTCGGCGTAGGTGGCCTTGCCCTGATTGATCAGCGCGAAACCATCTTTGGTGTCAATGGTCTTCGTGCCACCGCCGGCGAACATCTGGAACATCAGCACGACCATGACCACGAGTACGGCACCCCACAGCCAGGGGGACTGCCATATCGGCCGGTTCTCGTTGTTGTTGCCTTTGCCATTGGTCCCGTTATTGCCACGGTTGAACGGGTTGGTGAACGGGTTGCCGTTGTTACGGTTGTTGTCCGGGTTCGGATTATTGCCGTTACCCGGCCCTTGCGGGAAGCTCATGCTTGCACTCCTTGGTAGACGGACGGCTTGAGGACCGCGATCGAATCGAGGTTGCGGTAGCGTTCGTCAAAGTCGAGGCCGAAGCCGACGACGAACTCGTCCGGAATCTCATAGCCGGCGTACTTCACATCAACGTCCACTTCTCGGCGGGAAGGCTTGCTCAGCAAAGCGAAGACCTCCACGGAAGCGGCACCACGACGTTTCAGTTCTGCGACCAGCCACGCGAGCGTGCGTCCTGAATCAACAATATCCTCCACAATCAAAATGTGCCGTCCGCGAACATCGGCGGACAAATCCTGCCTGACTGTGACCTCACCGCTCGACACTGTGCCCGAGCCATAGCTCGAAAGGCTCATGAAGTCGATCTGTACAGGAATGCTCATGGCCTCGGTGAACGCGACCAGCGTATTCACGGCCCCTTTCAGCACCGCAACGAGCAGCGGATTCTTATCGCGGTAATCCTCGCTCGCGAGAGCGGCCATCTCGTGGATCTTGGCATCGATCTGTTCTTTGCTGACCAGCTCGTGGTCAATATCTTCCTCAACGTCAGCGATTCGCATGCGCTCCATCTTGGCACACGCGAATGACGTGTTTCTTGCGATTGGCTGAATAACCTCTGGGAAGTGAGACGCCGCCTTGTCCATGCCAATCGACGACCAGCCGGTCGATGGCGGCAATCTGGGCGGCACTGGCGTTCACACCGGCCTGGCTCAGCGCGTGAGCGATGACCCGCAACCGAATCGCCTCTGGCTCACGTGCAATACGTTTGACGCCGATCATCAGGCCGATGCCATGGCCCGAATCGTTGGTATCGTCTGCAGCACAGGCTCGTGGCGTATCGGTCGATACCGCTGCCGACGATGCCGGCCGGTCAACTGCCGTAACCGCCTCCCCCATCACCTCGTCGGATCGCTGATCCAGATACTCCTTATCCATTCTGGCCAGCTGTGCGCTTTCGGCGAAATGGCGGGTGACATTGAATCCAGCGAATCGTTCGATGGCCGGCAGCAGGTCGTGGCGCACCCGCGAGCGCAACGGATAGTCGTCCGGCAACTCGCCGTCTACCGCATCGCCATTGGTGGGGTCATCCCAATATTCCACACCCAAGTCTTCACAGAGGCCGGTGGTTTCGTCTCGAGTAAGGGTCAGCAGCGGCCGCGCAAAAGTCACGCCACTGCGTGTGAAGACCTGCGGCATGCCGGCCAACGCATCCACGCCACGGCTGCGCAGCAGTCCGATCAATACGGTTTCCGCCTGATCGTCCATAGTGTGGGCCAACAGCACGGCAATGGCACCTGATTCACGCGCCGCGGCGCACAGCTCGTTGTACCGGGCCTGCCGCGCGGCCGCTTCGAGGCCCTCACCGCGTGCCTGCACGGTTGCGTTGCGCACGATGACCGGGCCCAGTCCCAACGCACGGCAACGATTCGCAGCCTCGCCGGCGACCTGTTCGGAACCCTCCTGCAAGCCGTGATCCACAATCACGGCACCGCAACGCACGCCCATGGACGTGCATACGATATGGCTCACCGCAGCCAGTGCCATCGAATCGCGCCCGCCTGAACAGGCCACGAGCACGAGCGGCGCATCGGCGGCAACGGCATGGTCCCCATGCTGCGCGAATTCGGGAGCCTGCACATCGCATAGTTCCACGGCACTCAGCGTTGCGCGGACCGCGCCTACGGCCTTGCGCAATCGTGCGGAATATGCCATGTACTCACCACCTTTTTTCTGGTTATAGGCACTCGTGCGTTTATGGACGTTTACGGCCTTTATAGCCCTTGATGGCCCTTGATGCCTCTTTTACAGCCCCGCGAGCTTGGTGATAAACGAGTCGATGGCGCTACGCGCGGCGGCATAATCCTCAGGATTGTTGACCACCACGGCAAACGACAACGCTCCCCCATTGGTGCGGGACACATTGCCGGCCATCGACGTAACCGTGCCGAGGCTGCCGGTTTTGACGCGCAGCAGACCAGCCACGGCATCATCCGTATACCGATCCTGCGCCGTGCCCACCAATCCCGCGATGGATAGACCTTCCGCACCAGCAGCACCGCTCTCGGTGGTCAGATTACGTTGTTGGACGGCCGCCAGCGTGCGTACGGTGAGCCGGGAGCCGGGAGACAGGCCGGAGCAATCGGCCATGGTCAGACCGGATGTTTCGAGACCGAGATCGTTCAGAGTGGATTTGACCGTTTCCGTGCCGCCTTCAGGACTGTTTGTCGCTGATTTCGCCAAGGCGGTGAGTCTGCCGAACTCCTCGGCCAGCGTATTGTCCGAATGCCGCAACGTGTATGCCATGATTTCGGACAGTGTTGCCGAACTCACCGAGGCCAAAGGCGTTTCGCCGGATGGAGCGGTGTTTGCCGTCACGTCTCCGGTAACGGCCACACCGTTCGATTGGAGCAGTTCGGCGAATTTCGTGGCCACGTCGCTGGCGGTGTGCTGGGACAGTTCCGGGTATCCGGCCGAATCATCGGGGTCGGCCGGCGCAGGCGTATCGGCGGCGTATTGGCGGCCTCCATCAATCGCCATTGATGAGACCGGCGTGAAGTAGACGGTGTAGTCGCTTAAGACTGCGCCGCCTTCCGACAGACCTGCGGGAATGCGTGAGTCGCCGAATAGGGTGTCGTCGTACTCGAGATTGACGGAAGTGATGCCTCGCTGGGCGAGCGCGGCCACGGTGGCCTTGGCCAAGGTGTTCAGACCGGCACGTCCGTTGGTATGGTTTGCGTCGGAATCGCCTGCAGACAGCAGCATGTCGCCATTGCCTTTGAGGGTCAATGTATTGGTGCCGTCATCGGATTGGGTCAGGAACACTTGGGTATCCAAGGTGGATGCCATGTTCAGGGTGGATGAGGCGGCGAGCGCGGTCAGCGTTTTCAGTGTGGATGCAGGCTCGCGTGGAGTGTTCGACTCATGTTCGGCCGGCGACCGGTGCCTTGGGCGTCTTCAATGATCACCGACGTATCGTTTCCCACGCCTTGCGCGGACAGCAATTCGTTGACCAGTGCAGAAGCGGCCGTGGAATCAATGGCCTTGTTCGCGTTCAGGGCACCGGCGATGGTGCCGCCTGATTTGGCGGTGGCTGGATTGGCGAAAACAGGTGCGGCGACGGGCTTCAACGTCAATAATCCGGGGGCCACGTCGGTGATGTCGGCGGCGCAGTACCCCGCGAACAGGGCGATGGTGGTCAGTGCGGAAATGATGACGGTCAGTGTTCGGCGATGCGATCGTTGGGTCCGCCGTTGCGCTTCACGTCGCTGACGGCGTGATACCGCTGTAGATACCATCGTGCTCCTTATGCCAAGGCGATCATTTCTGCAATGAGGCGAACGAGTCGAGTGTTGCCACAATCGAGAGCATTCGCGCATCCATCAGCTTACCGCCCAGCCATGTCCCGAGTGCCAGGATGCCGATGCCGTTGGCCAGTGCGACCGGAATAATCGCCAGCCATATGCCGCCTTCGGCTCCTGTCAGCAGCATGACCAGCGCCACGATGCCGGTGGGCAGCATGAGCAGCAGGCTGCCAAGCATGTAGACGAACGGGAAGAAGCCTTGGGCCCATGGCGCGGCCTTGAGGCGCGGAGAACGGCTTGTCCATTGAGGCGACCGGGGTACATCAGTACACAGGAGGTGACTTCGGCCACGCCCAGTCCGCTCAAGGCGACGCCCATGCCCGTGGCGAGGAAGATCAGGCCGGTGACGAGGTCATCGGGCTGCGCCCAGCGGCCGGTCAGTGCGCCGACCAGCACGATGCCGGCGAGATAGAGCAGCACCATGTAGACGACCATGATGCCGACGTAGACGCGCACGCGGCCGATTCTGTCGGTCCGGGCCACGCACGCCGGCGATGACTTCCATGGTGAAGCCGCGGCCGTCATATGCGAGCCCGTTGCTTTCCACCACTGACATGAACCAGCCACACCAGATCAGCGACTGCCAGACGACCGCGCTGATGCCGTGCGCCTGGAAGGCGAAGATGATCAGGAACAGGACCGGCATGGCGAAGGTCATGGCTTGGCGGGGGTCTCGTTTGAGATAGGTGATCAGGCGTGCGGACACCGCGCCGGATGCCGAATCGGGCATCCATGCGAATGCGCCGATGCCTTTGGCGGTCTCGGACGGACTGTTTGCGCCGATGGTGAGCCGTTCATGCCTCAGACACCAAGTGCATACGGCGAAGCAGACGATCCATGTGACGGCAAGGATGGCGATGCGGGCGATCAGCACCGCCCAAGCTCCGGTAAGCGCGTCGAACGGCAGTTGGAAGGCCGCACCGAACGGCGTCCATGCGGCGATGGCGGTCGCCGCGCCCCAGGTCTCGGTGTTGAGGCTGAAGGCTATGCCGGAGTTGACCAGAATGTTCGGCAACTGGCAGATGATGACGAAAGTCAGCACGATGAAGATGTAGAACGCGCCTTTGCCGCGTTTGCTGGTCACCAGCGTGGTGGATAGGGCGATGACCAGTTTGGAGATGCTCATCATGGTGATGACGGCCAGCACTGCGGCGAGGAGGGAACTGATGATTACGGCTGGTCCCATATGCCGATAGGCCAGTGTCCAGAGCATCAGTGAGGCCACGCCAGTAAGGGAGGGGATGCCGGACAGGCCGGAAAGCAGCAAGCCGAATTGCAGGTTGCGGTCGGCGATGCCGTAGATCGCGAATTTGCGTGGGTTCATGGTGGAGCCTTCGCCAAGCATCATGAGCTGGATGAAGCCGATGAAGATGGTCATGGTCGCGCCGACCAGCACGACGACTATGTTGACGATGCCTCCGGAACCAAGGATGTTCAGCGGAAAGCCATCCGCGTTCACGGTGAAGGGCGGCAGTATGCCGATGAACCATGCGAGCACGCCGGTGCCGATGATGGTGCCGGCCGCGAGTACAGCGGAAAAGACATAGGCGACGGTCTGCCACGCCGATTTTCGCAGGGTGGCGAGCGTGAGCGTCCAGCGCAGGCGGACCAGGGTGATGGCGGTCTTGATCATTGGCGGGCCTCATCGGTGGGTGTGGCGGGCGTAGGCAGAATCGGCTGAATCGTCTGGGCCGAAGTTGGTGCTTGGGCTTGGGCCTGCCCGCCATCGAGCCACGCGAGATGGGCGGCTTCGTGGCGGCCACCGACTAGTTGCAGGAAGCGGTCTTCGAGTTCTTCGCCAGCAGCGACCTCGTCCACCGTGCCGGCCGCGCATACCAGACCGTCGTTGATTACGGCCACATGCGTACACATCTTTTCGACCAATGCCATCACGTGTGAGGAGATGATCACCGTGCCGCCAGTCTTCGCGTATTCGATGAGAATGTCTTTGAGGTTGGCGCTGGACACCGGGTCCACGGATTCAAACGGCTCATCCAAGACCAGAATGCGCGGGCTGTGAATCATCGCGGAGGCCAGGCAGATCTTCTTGGTCATGCCGGCCGAGTAATCGGTGACCATCGTGTTGGCGGCCCCGGCCAAGTCGAAAGCATTGAGCAGGTCCTGGGCACGACGCGTGGTCTCCTCGCGGCTCATGCCGCGCAGCATGCCGGAGTAGACGAGCAATTGCAAACCGGTCAGTCGGTCGAAGATCTGGTCGGGCTGGGGCATGACGCCGATCATGCGCTTGGCCGTGTTCACGTCGCTCCACACGTCATGGCCCAGAATCATGGCGGTGCCGGCGTCCGGCACCAATAGACCGGTCACCATATTGAGCGTGGTGGTTTTGCCGGCGCCGTTAGGGCCCACCAGTCCGTAGAACGAGCCGATTGGAATGTCAAGCGCGAGCCCGTTGACGGCGATCTTCCGGTCGAAGTGCTTGAACAGGCCGCGAATGGACACCGCCGTATTCGGGTTCGGCGGCCATGCTTGTGGCTGCGGTTGCGACGGCTGTGCAGGCGCGGGGGCGGCGGCTGGCATCATCGGCGGCTGAAATCCGACATTCCTTTGAGTATTGTCTAAGCTCATACATCCACTCTACCCCACCAGTCAACCCTCAGCGAAGCAAACCCCCGGTTGCTGTTGGATTGCCCCGCTGAGCAGCTCCGGACTAGCGGACTCGGTCAACCCTTATGCGCGATGGGCTTCCACTGGGCTTTGGCGAAGATGGCCTGGAAGGAGATCGGCACGTAGCTGAGTATGTAAATCGGGAAGCTGAGCACATAGGCGAGCAGCTCCTTGTTCGTGGCACCGATCTGGTCGCGCTCGACAATGATGGTCAATGCAGCCAATGCCATCAGGCCCAACACCGATATGATGATGCCGCTGGACCAATCGGCCAGCGATTGCAGCTGGCTCGGCCAACTCACGAAGCCACACGCGGCGAACAGCAAGCCCATCACCGCGCGAATCGCGCCCAACACGGTAAACGGACACAGCATCAATGTGAAGTCGATGCAGGAGAAATCACGTTCGCGAACCGCGCGTTTCAGCAATGCCGAGCCATAATAACGGAATACCTGCAGGAATCCCTTGCTCCAACGCAAACGCTGACGCCAACTTTGCGAGAAGGTAACCGGCTGCTCGTCGTAGAGGATCGCAGTACCGCAATAGCCGATGCGGTCGCCATGCAGAATCGAATCCATAGTGAATTCAAGATCTTCAGTGAGCAGGTGGAACTTCCATCCCTTGTTCCGCTTCATCACCTCGCGGGAGAACATGAATCCCGTACCGCCCACATGGCAAGAGGAACCGAGAATCATACGCGAGTTAGACAGGAATCGCGATTCACGGATGAACCACAGCGCAGAACCAGAAGACACCCAGTTATCCGCCAGATTCACCGAATTACGGTAGCTGGTCAGAATCTTGAATCCGGAGCAGAACGCCTTGTTCATTTCCTCGAAGTAATGCTTGTCCAGCTTGTTATCGGCATCGAACACGAAGTAGGCCTCATAATCATCGGCCACACCGATGTCGAGCATATGCCCCAACAGATACGTCAGCGCATATCCCTTGCCAACCAGTTCAAGATTGTGGCGTTCCACCACATGGCAGCCCAAAGACCGCACCACGTCGGCGGTGTTGTCGGTGCAGTTGTCGGCCACCAGCCAGATGTCGATGAGGTCGGACGGGTAGGTCTGATCGCGAATCGACCCAATAAGGTTGCCGATCACGTTTTCTTCGTTGCGCGCGGAGATCAGTACGGCATACCGGTTGGTCATCGGGGCGTCGGGGAAGCGCACGGGCTTGGCGAACAGGGACATCACGATGCACAGTCCCTGATATATCATGCCGGCACCACCGACGATTACCAGAAGAATATCGAGTACGGAAAGCAGGGTCATCAGCGCCACCCCGCCCTAGGATTGCTGGAGGCAGATTGATCAGACTGCTTGGTTTGCTTGCGTTGCTTGGGCTGCTCAGACTGCTGCGTATCCGCGGCACCACGCTGCGGAATCGCCACGGTGGCGGAATCGTCCAAATCGGATTCTTTCGTCTCGTGTGGCGGAATCGCATAGATCTGTTCCTGCAGCAAACGCAGTTCCTCATTCATCGGCACACGGCTGGTGGACCCCTTGGCCGCACGCGGCATGTGCTCGCCGATCGGCTGCAGCACATGCTCGCCGAACGCTTCGGACGCCTCGACGATCTTGGACTTCTTCTCCGGAGTCGGATCGTTCATCAGTGGTGAGTCAATCAGCTCATAGCGCTTGGTGTACGCACGGAAGATGGCCTGCAGCGATGCGGTGACCGGCAGCGCCAGGAACGCGCCAAACGCGCCGAACAGCGAGCCGAACGCCAGCACCGCGAGGAAGGCGACGGCCGCGTTGATATCCATCGTGCGCTGCGAAATCCTCGGCGAGAGAATCAGGTTCTCGATCTGCTGGTAGACGATGATGAACACCAGCACCGCCACGGCGTACGTCCATCCGCGGTTGCCCCAAGCGAACAGCACCGGCAGCGCGCCGCCGATATAGGTGCCGACCGTGGGGATGAACTGGGATACCACGCCGCAGAACAGGGCCAACGGCAGCCAGTAGGGCACATGCAGAATCTCTAAGAAGATGGCGGTGCAAATGGCGTTGATCAACGCCAGAATCGAACGGGAGAACAGGAAGGACGAAATCTGGCCTTGGGCCACGGTCCACACCAGCAGGAATCGGCGCTGCGTGTTGGGGGCCAGCCACTGGCAGAAGGAGCGGCGCAGTTTGGGGCCGGCGGCGGAGATGTAATACGTGGTCATGACCACGGTCATGAGGTTCAGCAGGAAGGAGAACAGGCCGCCCACCGTACTCATGGCGGTACCGGCAAAATCGGTGACCCACGAGGTCTGGATATTGTTGAAGATTTCCATGCCGAGATTGCTGATTTCCGGCATCTTGAACGTGGCATACTGGTCCACGAACTCACGAATCTGCTCATACATGGCCGGCAAACCGCGGACCATGGCAATCATCTGCTGTACGAACATGTTGCCAAATAGCGTGAGCAGCACACCCACGACCACGGCCACGCCCACCAAGCTGACGGCGGAAGCCACGCCACGCTTCCAGCCATGAGCCACCAGCGCCACCACCAACGGTTCGACGGCCAGCGCCAGGAACAGCGAGATGATGATGTCGAGCACTAGATAGGAGATGTCGCCCCACGAGCGCCAGCAGAACATGATACGATGACGGCGAGGGCCACATACAGCAGCGCGCGGCCGAACCATTCCGGTGGCCTACGGGAATCTCCCTTGGCGGGGGAACAAAGTACCAAAGTCGATACGATTCTCGTCGTCCGGGTCTGCCCCGGCCTCTGCGGCACCGGTTCTCAACGTGTCGGTGCTGTTTACGTTTCGCACGCGTTCGCTCATGGCTCCCCATTGTAGCGAGGGGTTTGAAGCTCGGATACGCCGGCGGCGTACACCCGCTTTTCTATTGTTGATGTTATGCTCAACGTTTCGATCATCATCCCAGCGTGGAACGAAGCCGAACGCATCCGCGACTGCCTGCTGAACGCCACCCGTCAGACCATCATGCCGCATGAGGTGCTGGTGGTGGACAATCGTTCTACGGACAACACCTGTGCGGTTGTCGAACAGTTCATTGCCGAACATCCCGAGGCCCCGGTCAAACTGTTGCACCAGAACGATGAACAGGGGCTGATTCCCACCCGCAACTTTGGCCTGAACGCCGCGACCGGCGATGTGCTGGGCCGTTTTGACGCCGACTGTATGATCCGGCCTGACTGGGTGGAGGTGGTCTCCGGCATCTTCACCGAAGACCCGGCCGCGATGGGTGCCACTGGTCCGGTGATGTATTACGACATGCCCTCACGCCATTTCGGGTTGAAAGGCGACAATTCCTTACGCAAGCGAATCTACCGTGCCGATGGCGGCCAGCCGCTGCTGTTCGGCTCGAATATGGCCTTGCGCGCTTCGGCCTGGCATCAGATTGTGAATGAGGTCTGCCGGGATAAGGCCGATGTGATGCATGAGGATATCGATATTTCGCTGCATCTGCTGGGCAAGGATCTGAAAACCGTGTACTCGCCGCGCATGATCGCCGCGATGAGTGCGCGACGGATGGATACGTCGTTGAGTTCGTTCCTGAGCTACATGCGACGTTTTAAGAATACGTTTGATGCGCATCCGCAACATACGCGCACGCATAAGCCGGAGGTGTTGTTCACCGCCATGTATCCGGCGATGCATATGTTCTACCCGGTGTGGCAGAAAGTGCTGAATTCCGCGGATATCAATCCGGCTGAAGCCGCGTGGATCAACGAGCAGATGGAACTGGCGGAGGCGCAAGGCAAGCAGCTGTACGACGAGACCCCCACCGACGAAGTCTACGACGAAAAGCACGAAAAGTAGCTAGATATACGAGCCCCCTCTGCTTATGCAAGCTCCCTCTGATAAGGAGCTGTCGAATGAAGTGAGACTGAGGAAGAGACTGCGACGCAGTCGCTAAAACATTGAATCGGACGCAGGCCGATACCTATTATTCAGCGGCTACGCCGCAACT
>ENA-OPZZ01002003-OPZZ01002003.1-human-gut-metagenome-genome-assembly--contig:-NODE-2003-length-11007-cov-3.338511_pt1 | contig 11007 bp, 10 predicted proteins | sample MGYA00242487_ERZ504511 | MGnify/ENA primary metagenome ERZ504511 (study PRJEB26092, sample SAMD00036241) | human gut metagenome | host: Homo sapiens | study: EMG produced TPA metagenomics assembly of... | reverse complement strand
GCCGCACACATACCCGGCAGATGGGCAGCCATACCGGCGCCTGCAATGATTACTTTAAATCCTTTCTCCTCTGCGCTCTTCGCATACTCAAAGAATACATCTGGTTCTCTGTGTGCAGAAATAATCGTCATCTCGTAATCTACGCCTAATTTTTCCAACATTGCTGCGGCTTTGCTCATCACCGGCATGTCAGAATCACTTCCCATAACAATTCCTACTTTAGCCATTGCTTGTCTCCTTTGCTCATAAATACTTATTAGTTTCTCTTATAAGTAGTTTTAATTAATTCATCTCTACTTATTAGTAATAATACTAAGTCTGTCACTTCTTGTCAATATAAATCATGAAAATTGCAAGGAACAGTCAAAAAAAGAGAACCTCCCCTCAGGCTGTTCTCTTTTCTTCTCTGTTATCCGATCAGTTGTTCCAGATATTCTTTTCCTGCCAGAATATCTTTTTTCTGTTCTACTCCTGAGATTTCTCTCTCGATGGTAATATCTCCGTCATATCCCACTTCTTTTAACCGTTCGACAAAGACCGGATAATTGACCTTTCCCTGCCCGATCGGCACTTCTTCTCCAAGAAAATGACCGTCCGTCGGGTATTTTCCGTCTTTTCCGTGGACACCGCGCACATATTCCCCGAAGACCTCCAGCGCATCCACCGGGTTAGCTTTTCCGTACATTAAAAGATTCGCCGGATCCAGATTCACTCCCACGCATCCTTCGCCCACATCTTTTTCGATATCCTGCAGCGCCCGTTTTAATGTGACCGGAGTCTCCTGTCCGGTCTCGAACAGGAAGACCTGTCCGTTCTTTTTACACCGTTCTGCCACTTCCTTACAGGCATTCAGTGTTCCCTGATAGTTCGTATCATATGGATTTTCCGGCATATACCCTACATGGGTGACAAAATCGGTAACACCGAGTTTTTTTGCAAAATCAGAGCCTTCCAGAAGCATCCTTACCCGTTCTGCCCGGTAATCTGCCGGGACCAGACCCAGGGTCAGCTGACCATCATAAAAATCCCAGGCTTTTCGGCCACCCCAGCCACACCAGAATGCACTGATGGTAATCCCGTGTTTTTCAGCTGCCGCCAGAATCGCTTCTGCTGCCTTCTCATCGTTGATAATCTTCCGCTCCCAGCATACCAGCTGACAGCTCTCCATGCCCATCGCACGGACTTCCGCAAATTTTTCGTTAATGTCTGTGTCCGCTTCCATACGGACGATCACTCCTACCCGCATATGTTCCCTCCTGCATGTTCTCAGATATACATTTCTTTTTTCTCACGAAGATACAGCTTTGCAGCTTCCCACTCTTCCAGTGCCTGTTCTACGGATTTTACGCCTTCCTGAAGCGGTGCGAGAGTGATTTCTTTGCCATCCCGCAGACATTCCAGAAAATATTTGATCTCTGTATAATATGGTCCGAGATTCGTGATGTTGATACCGGTATTCGTCTGTCCCTCATACTCCGGATGCAACTCGGGAACGATCTCTGTTCCATCAGCTTTGTATACCACAAGCCCCGGCTGCCCTGCCTGATTAAAGTAAACAGTTCCTTTTTCAAAATATGCCCGGAATCCTGCCTGGAATTTCGGTATCGGAGACACATCCCACACCCCTTCTGCCGTAGCAAATACATCACCGAACTCATAGGTGGTGATTACCTGATTGATCATACCGGAATCAAATGTCGTTGCCCGTACTTCAAAATCATCCGGCTCACCCAGCATGTATCTCAAAAAATCCAAGTCATGGATATGAAGATCCAGCACAACGGAACCACTCTTTTTCTCATCATGGAACCATCCCTCAAATCCCCAGCGGACATTGCCGCTCACACGTTGCATCACGATCGATTTAAGCTTTCCGAGTGTCTTGTTATCGTACACTTCTTTCAGATAGCGGTATTCGTCAAAGGCACGGACCACCTGTCCTACCATGACTTTCACTCCTGTTTCTTTCTGTGTCTCCAGAAGCAGTTCTCCTTCTTCTCTGGTCAGGCAGACCGGTTTTTCTACCAGAACATTCATGCCATTTTTCATAGCTGCTACGGCATGCTCTGTATGCAGGTAGCTTGGAAGGCAGATATGTACTGCATCCAGATTTTCACGTTCGATCAGCTCCATTCCATATGTATATGTCCGTGCTTCGGGAAATTCTGCTGCTGCTTTCTGTAAAAATTCTTCCCGGCAGTCTGCCAGTGCGACCACTTCCACATCCATCTGGGAAGACAGAACTTTTAAGGACAGATAATGAGTAGTTCCCATTCCGCCACATCCAATGACTCCTACTTTCATCTTTTGATACCTCCTCTTGCTGTTTCCTGTGTATTTATGTATTATTTTGTGTTTTGTAACTGTTCAGTACCTTCACAGTTACGAGCCAAAATGCATTTAAAATCACCTTCGGTGATGGCATTTTGGCTTGTATGTCTCGGGATTTTGGCATATTCATGCCAAAACACCTCGCGGTACAGTGGCTACTGAATAGTTACTGTGTTTTTTGCATTTTTTTCTCTTTTACATTAGCATTGCCTGTAATTTCTGTCAATTTTTATTTTACCTGCTCAAATTTCAAAAAGCGACCGGAAATCAACTCAGAACTTTTCAAGGTTCTCTCTGATTTCCGGTCGCTTTTTTATCCTCTGTGTACTTTTTTATTTTTCCAGTGCGTCCAGCTCTTTATTCAGTTCTTCTGTTCCCGCAAGAACAAATCTTCCGTCCTGAATCAGCGGAATCTCTCTTCCATCCGCTGTCTCAACCAGGATGGCTCCCAGTTCATCATACGGAATCGTGATATCGGTGTGACAGCCCAAATATGCTTTGCTCACATCTTCTTTTCTCAGAATTGAAACTTCATTATCTCTTGCTATGATTTCTTTTCCATCCGGATTATATACTTTCGTATCTTCCGCCCAGCTGTAGCAGGTATCCCCCACCGCAAAGTGCGGTCCCGTCTTTTCTGCAATCAAAATTGGAAGTTTCGCCTCGATACCATATTCTCTCGCCACCCGGTATGCCGTTGTGTTGGTTCCGATCGCAAACTCACCCATCGGAAGTGTCGGGTGATGATAGAGAATATTTTCCCGGATATATTTTTTATTTTCCTCTTCGGAATCAAAATTGGTACAGCTATACTCTGTAATCTTTCCATCTGTAAAAACCAGTTCCAGATTCTGATACTGCAGCTCATTGAGATAAACTTTTGTTACATGCAGTTTTCCGTTTGTTCCCGTCAGTTTCGGGGAGGTAAAGACTTCTCCCACCGGGATATTGACATCTGCCACGCAGTTTTCAAAATTTGTCTGTTTTTCCGGATCTTCCAGCTTGTGTAGCTGTACACGCAGATCTGTCCGGTTTTCACCTTTTCCCAGAATATGCACACTCGTTCCGAGATCCAGTGCATCGATCAGCTTTTGCTGAATCTTCTGATACAGATTATAGTCCAACGTATTGATTTTTACCGTCTCACGAAAGATTTCTTCAAACTGATCTCCGATCGCCGGTACCGGATAGGCGATGATCGTGAAACTTCTCTCCTCGCCTTTGATATAGCGGTTCGTAATCTGACCAATCTCATTTTGCATATGCACTTTTAACTTCTGCTTCTTTTCCGTAAGCTTCATCGCATATTCACAGGTCTCCGGTACAAATGGCCGTTCTCCGAAGATTTCCACAACGGCAGGTCCGGCATGCACACCCGCCAGTTCCTTATAAGTTTCATATGCCCCGCGGGTTGCCCGAAGCTTCCGGCTGACAAAATCATCATCCAGATACAGTGCAATATCGTTACGGTGGTCATAGTCAAACTGCGGATTCGGAATCGCTCCGTAATAGCCGATTCTGTGCAGTCCCTTATTTACCATGTGCACAGCACTCCGGTAGATCACCGGCTGTAATCCCATCTGCTCAAACTGCGTAATCGCAGCACGGATCATCCGCTCAAATCCCAGCACATACCGAATATTCACGGTTTTCTTTCTGGACAGATCTTTGCCGGTAGCGATAAAGCCTATCCGATAGCCTTCCGTATAGGTGCGCGCCATCGCAGTAATTTCTTCTTCCGGCAATGTATTTAAAAAGGCGGCGGTCTTTTCTTCCTCTTCGGTCACATATTCGCCGAACTGATACAGATAACGCAGATCCGTCAGATCTGCATCTTTTATGATCTTTACTGCAAAATCCAGAGCCGGATCCACCGCCTGGCGTATCCGTTCTTCTACCATTTCCTGACAGTAATCGTTCACATACCAGTATAAGATTTTCCTCACGTTTTCCCTGGTCGGTACTTCTCCGCCCTCAAACTCACTATACACCTGTAAAAACAGTTCCAATCCTACCAGAAAATCCCATTCTTTCTGTTCCCAGGCATACACGATCATACCTCGAAGTTCCGTATACAGGAAGCTTAACAGTACACCCAGATCTTCTCCCAGTATCTTTGCCGCATAATCCGGACTTGAATAAGAGGTCGGATAATTTTCCGGCAGAATATCCTGATAATACCCGATATTTTCCAGGCGCAGTTCTTCCAGTGAAAGTTTTTTCATCTCTCCGGTTTCTACCCGGTTCCGCAGGCAGATCATCTCTTCCAGAAATCCGGCTGTCTTTGTAAAAAAATCCAGATAGGGCTCAGCCACTGTCTTTTCCTCCCGAATCTCCCGGATCCGTTCCACTGCCAGATCATATCTTTCTTTTGCTAATTCATCCACAGACATTCCCTCTACATTTCTTTTACTTTTCTCGTTTTATAATCCAATGAGAATCAATGCCAGCCACCCAACAGAAATCACTCCGTTCGCCATCGCTCCCATCACACTGAACCGATAGTTTTTCCCTTTTTCTTTAAAGCTCTTCATTCCGATCAAAAAGCCGCTGACTGAAAAAAGTACCGCCATCAGACCAAGCGCTCCGATCCAGCTTTCCGCTTTCCCTTCCCAGAAAAACGAGAGGCACGCAGATACCAGAAACAGTATCAGGGAGCAGCCGGCAAACACCAATGAAGAAAAACCGCCTTCTGTCTCTTCTTTTCTGGTAAATGTGTATTTAAATTTTCTTCTCATAAATCATTCTCCTTATCCCATTACAGATCCAAAAGGACAGATATCCAAACAATACCCCCAGTGTATTTAAGATCAGATCATCCACATCAAAACATCCCACCTTAAAAATAAGCTGAATGGACTCCACCAGAAGACTTAATCCGAATCCTGACATAGTTACCAGAACACCATTCCGTAATCGTCTGCTCAGAATCGGAAGAAAGAACCCAAACGGAAGGAAGCCGATCACATTGCCTGCCAGATTCAGAAATGACACCCAGAATCCTACCCGGTGTCGATAGATCCAGAACCTTTTGATTTCCTGAAATGGTGTCAGATTGTATCGATACATCCGCTGATCAAAACTTGTCCTTCCATATTCTTCCGAGAGAAACAGAAAGTAGATCAGCAATCCTATATAAATCACAAACAGAATCCAGCTTATGACCCGGATTCTGTTTTTTGTTTCATCTTTCACTTCTTTTTTTACCCCTTGATCCCCGTACTCTGGCTGCCTTCTTTCTAAAAAGTAATCTGATATTTCTGTTTCAGAAGCTTTGCTCCTGTCACGATCATCAACACACCGGAGACAATTCCTGTCACCAGTACCACGATGCCGAGCGCAAGGCTGGCACCGCCGCTGTGGGAAATTGTTCGGTAAACTTTTTTTCATTACTCATATCTTTTACCTCTTTCCCTTCTATTTTGCACCGTACTGTTCATAATATGCATCGATGGCCGCTTTTAATGTATCGTCGATCACTACTTTTCCGTTACATTCTTTGTTATACAGGCATTCTACCACATCAGCCATGGATACGATCGCTGCTGTGTCAAATCCGTACAGATCTTTAATTTCATCCAGTGCACACTTTTTTCCACCTTTTCCTACTTCCATACGATTCAGTGATACCATCAGACCAACGATTGTTACATCTGCTGCATTTCTTACTTTTGGCACAGTCTCCTCCATGGATTTTCCGGAAGTTGTAACATCCTCGATCATGATGACTCTGTCACCGTCTTTTAATTTACTTCCCAGAAAGCTTCCTTTATCTGCACCGTGGTCTTTTTCTTCTTTTCTGTCGGAACAGTAACGTACTTCTTTTCCATACAGTTCACTGTAAGCAATAGCAGTTACAACACCAAGCGGAATTCCTTTGTAGGCCGGTCCGAATAATACGTCAAAATCGTCTCCGTAGATATCATGAATCGCTTTTGCATAATATTCACCCAGTCTTTTCAGCTGCGATCCTGTCACATACGCACCTGCATTCATAAAAAACGGAGATTTTCTTCCGCTTTTCAGAGTAAAGTCTCCAAATTTTAATACATCACTCTCTACCATAAATTTAATAAAATCCTGCTTATACTGTTCCATGCTCTGTCATCCTCCTGTTTTACGGCTTGTACCCGAATTTTTCCATATTTAATATAAGTATACTACGTTACGCACTTTTTTTCCAACTGTTGCATAAATTCCGTTCTCGCGAAAACTGAGCGGATTGCAAGTATTTTTGAGGATTGTGAAAGTAAGAAGTACGACTTAATTCAATGCACCACAGGTAAAGGCACCAGAAGAAATATTTTTCTTCCGGTGCCTTTACCTGTTCTTATTATAGCAAAAGCCTTTGTTACTTTCTAGTGATAAATTAATAAATCTCCATTTTCACCTATCGAACAATGCCTACCATATCTTTTACTGATGTGAATCCGTTTTTCTTCATATAGTCTTCGATTCCGTCGATCACTTCCATCGTCACTGCCGGATTGTGGAAGTTGGCGGTTCCCACAGATACAGCGCTTGCTCCGGCAAGGATGAACTCAATTGCGTCCTCTGCGCAGGAGATACCGCCCATACCGATGATCGGGATGTTGACTGCCTGTGCCACCTGGTAGACCATACGGACAGCGATCGGTTTTACGATCGGACCGGATACGCCGCCGGTTTTATTTGCCAGGGCAAAGGTCTTTCTGTTGATATCGATCTTCATACCGGTCAGTGTATTGATCAGAGATACCGCATCGGCACCACCGGCTTCCGCTGCCTTTGCAATCTCTGTGATATCTGTTACATTCGGTGTCAGTTTCATGATCACCGGCTGTTTTGCGATTTTTTTGATCTGTCCGGTCAGTTCTTCCACATGGTGTGCATCCTGACCGAAAGCCAGAAATCCCGCATTTACATTTGGGCAGGAAATATTGATCTCCATCATATCAATCGGTTCGTCTGCCAGCCTTTCTACTACTGCCAGATATTCTTCCGGTGCATGGCCACATACATTGACAATGATTTTTGTATCATATTGTTTCAGAAACGGGATATCTCGCTTACAGAACAGATCGATTCCCGGGTTCTGCAGACCGATCGCATTCATCATACCGCCGTAGACTTCTGCCACACGGGGTGTAGGGTTGCCGCTCCAAGGAACATTTGCCACACCTTTGGTGGTCACTGCTCCCAGGCGGTTCAGATCCACATATTCTGAAAATTCTTCTCCGGATCCAAAAGTTCCGGATGCAACAGTTACCGGATTTTTCCATTCTACGCCGGCAATATTTACACTCATATCCATCAGATTTCCACCTCCGTAGAAAGAAAAACTGGTCCGTCTTTACAGATTCTCTTATTGTTCACATTACTGTGTGCATCTTTTTCTTTTGATTTGCAGACACAGGCCAGGCAGGCACCGATACCGCATGCCATGCGCTCTTCCAGTGAGATATAACATTCGATACCATTTTCCTCTGCATACTGTTTGATAGCTCGAAGCATCGGTGTCGGACCACAGGCATAGATGATATCCGCTTTCAATTTCTGTTCCCGGATCGCATCCATTACATTTCCTTTTGTTCCCACACTGCCATCTTCTGTGGAAATATACAGTTCTCCGGCTGCTTCGAATTCTTCTTTTAAGAACGTCTGCGCGTTACGGTATCCCACAACGATCTGTTTTTTCTCACACTGCATCTGTTTTGCCAGTTCCAGGATCGGCGGTACTCCGATACCTCCGCCCATCAGAAAAGCTCGTTTTCCTTCTGCTTTTTCTACAGGGAAGCCATTTCCCAGCGGTCCGATCACCGGGATCGCATCTCCGGCTTTCAGTCTGGAAAACTCTTCGGTTCCGGTCTTCGCTCCCGTGACACGATACACCAGACGAAGTCGGCTGTTTTCCCGGTCGATCTCACAAAGACTGATCGGACGCGGAAGTAGTTTGCTTCCATCCTTACTATACAACGATACGAACTGTCCCGGTTTTTGCTTCTTTCCCGATGTTTTCCGTCTGGATCCACATGCTGAAGATTCCGTCACCAATTTCTTTCTGAACGGATCACAGTACAGATTTCTTTCTTTTTCATGTTCGATACTCCTGTCTATTCCAGTTTATTTTGCCGCCTGCAGTGCACCGTCGATATCTGCGATCATATCTTTCACCGCCTGTCGGGATGCTTCTGCAAAATTCTGTGCACCGAACTGTGCATATGCTTCCTGTTTGTATGCTGCGATGATACCTCTGGAAGAGTTGATGATCGCACCCCAGTCCGTCTTCATTAAAGAAATGCACCAGATCCTTTCCTCTTCGCCCTGTGCCCCGTAGCCAGGTACCAGAATAAAGGTCTTCGGCATCAGTTTTCTTAATACTTTTCCCTGTTCTGGATAAGTTGCTCCTACGACCGCGCCGATATAACTATAAGAATCTCCCATATGTTCTTTGCCCCATGCGTCTACCTGTTCTCCTACCCACTCATACAGCGGACGACCGTCGATCAGACGATCCTGGAATTCTCCACTGGATGGATTGGATGTTTTTACCAAGATAAACAGACCTTTGTTTTCTTCTTTGCAGACCTTGATGAACGGTTTGATGCCGTCAGAACCGAGATACGGATTGACCGTAGCGAAATCCTCATCAAATCCTGCGAACTGCTGGGAACCTACTTTTACTTTTCCCAGATGACCTACCGCGTAGGCCTCGGAAGTAGAACCGATATCTCCACGTTTTACATCACCGATAACTACCAGTCCTTTTTCATGGCAGTAATCCACGGTCTTTTTAAACGCTTTCACACCTTCGATACCAAACTGCTCATACATAGCAACCTGTGGTTTTACCGCCGGGATCAGATCATAGGTAGCATCCACGATCTCTTTGTTGAACTGCCAGATGGCTTCTGCTGCTCCTTCGAGTGTCTCACCATACTCTGCAAATGCACGTTTCTGGATATGTTCCGGTACATAATTTAACATCGGATCAAGACCTACTACGATCGGTGCATGTGTTTTCTGGATTTTTTTCAATCAATTTGTTAATCATCTGTTTTTCTCCTCGCCTTTTGCTTTCTGTATGTTGCCTTTTCCTGTTTTATTTATCTTCGTACACGACTCTTCCACCACAAATCGTCACTTTCACTTTACCGTTTACTTTTTTACCCTGGAACGGTGTGTTCTTACCCTTCGATGCAAAATCTTTCACATCGATCACATAAGATTCTTTCGGGTCGATCACAACCACATCCGCATCTTTTCCCGGTTTCAGGGAACCTTTGTTTGTAAGATGCAGGATCTGCGCCGGATTGTAACTCATTTTTTCTGCCATCTGCATCGGTGTGATCCATCCTTTGTCCACCAGTTCAGTGATAGTCAGCGATACACTGGTTTCCAGTCCCACGATGCCGAATGGTGCGCTCTTCATAGAAACACCCTTTTCCACCATCGTATGTGGTGCATGGTCGGTGCTGATCACATCAAAGACATCATTTTTCAGTCCTTCCAGAAGTGCCTGCCGGTCTTCTTTTGTGCGCAGTGGCGGATTCATCTTATAATTAGTATCACCTTCCACGATATCATCCGAAGTCAGTGTAAAATGATGGGGGCATACTTCACCGGTTACAGAGATTCCTTCTTCTTTTGCCAGACGCAGCATCACTTCACTGTCTTTTGTGGAACAATGACAAAGATGCAGGTGGCATCCGGTATCTTTTGCGATCAAAATATCTCTTGCTACAATAGTATCCTCCACTGCGTTACAAATTCCAGGCAGACCAAACTTCTCGGAATTGGTATCTTCGTTCATACAGCCTCCGTTTACCATATGAATATCTTCACAATGTGCCAGTACCGGAATATTCATGCGTGCTGCAATCTGCATCGCTTCTTTATAAATCTGCGCATTCATAACAGATTTTCCATCCTCACTGATCGCCGGCGCGCCCGCCTGAACCATCCCTTCAATATCAGAAAGCTCCTCGCCTTTCATCCCCTGAGTGATAGCTCCTGCCTGCAGGACATTGACCAGATTACACTGCATTGCTTTATTTTTTACATAAGAAAGCCGTTCCGGATTATCAATGACCGGTTTTGTGTTTGGCATGGCAACCAGCGTGGTAACACCACCCCTTGCCGCAGCCTTCGATCCGGTAAATACATCCTCTTTATGTGTCAGCCCCGGATCACGCAGATGTACATGCATATCGATCAGCCCTGGCATGACGTAGCAGCCTCTGGCATCAATCACCCTGTCCGCTTTATCCTTGATGTTTTCTTTTACTTCCTGGATCTTATCATCTTCCAGCAGTACATCTGCAACCTGATCCAGCTTTGTATCCGGATCGATCACATGACCATTTTTTATCAGGATTTTCATATTGCATCCTTTCCTGAAGCTTCTGCATCTTTTGCATATCTCACACTTTTTTTTCGTTCCCTCTCTCTGTAAGGAACCCTGTTTTCCATCTACTATCATACACGAAAACTGTACTGAAATAAAGCCTTTTTCTGCTTGACTTTTACAAATATTCCAACTATAATGAACATTGTAGAAGGAAATTGGATATATCTAATATTACCCATCGGGCTGAACGGGATTATTATTTATTTTATCAATGCTAATCTCCAGAGCCGGGTGGATTTTTTTATCTCTGGAATTATTCTTCTGCATTATATTTTCTATTTATTTTA
>ENA-OPZZ01002002-OPZZ01002002.1-human-gut-metagenome-genome-assembly--contig:-NODE-2002-length-11009-cov-4.640875_pt1 | contig 11009 bp, 5 predicted proteins | sample MGYA00242487_ERZ504511 | MGnify/ENA primary metagenome ERZ504511 (study PRJEB26092, sample SAMD00036241) | human gut metagenome | host: Homo sapiens | study: EMG produced TPA metagenomics assembly of... | reverse complement strand
TGCATAAAAAGTCCTTCATTCCCAGTATATTTAACTTCCTCCAATTCTACCTGAAAACCAATTTCTTTTTCTGTCCATTTTGTTTCCAATGAAAGAAATGCCTGGCGGATCTGTTCATCCAGACGATTATCGTCAATAAACGCACAAACTATTCGAACGCCTGCTACATCATTGAGATATGTCTGTATTCTCGTCTGAGTTGCTTTGTACATTGGACAGCTCCGGTTTGCGGGTATGCAGCCGCCGTTCGATTGATTCGTGTAGAAGCTGAGATACAAGAGCCATTAACGGAATAAAGAAGATCATGCCAAGGACACCGAACAGTTTACCGCCCAGCAAAACCGCCAACAACGTCCAGAACGGGGATAGCCCTACACTGTTTCCCACGACGTGAGGATAGATGAACTGATTTTCAACAAACTGAGTTGCCTGATAGACGATAAAGCATAGGAGCGCCTTGTTCGGAGCCGCCAATAAAGTAAATAAAATGCCGAAAGCGCAGGAGAGAAATGCTCCAATATAAGGAACGAATGCAAAGGCGGCAGTTAAAACGGCTGTTAGCCCCGCATATGGAATCCCTACAACAGAAAGCGAAAGAAAGATCAATGTTCCAAGAATCATAACCTCGACACACTGACCAGAAAGAAACTTCGCATAGGTGTCATGTGCAAGTTTCGAAATATGGCAAATTCTATCTGCAACGGATTCCTTACAGTAGGCATACAGTGCCCGTTTGCTTTGACTGCTCAATTCACGCCATCCAATTAGCACATAGAATGTGATCACAAGTGAAATTGCAACATCAGCAATCGCAGATACCGTAGAGCCAGCAACATTGGCAACTGAGGAAATCACTGTGTTCATTTCGCTCGAAATGCTTTGCAGAATAGATTTCCAATCGAGCGCAGCAAAATGTGCCGACAGTTTCTCTGTGTCAATGCCGTATCTTTGCAATAAGCCGACCCAGTCAGGCCATTTTTCTTGAACAAGAGCAGCAATGCTTTTTACAGATGCAGTGAGCTGTGGAATCGCAATTACACACAGAAGAGCAATAATCGCAATAACACATATCAGCGTCAGTAACAGGCTTATCATGTCTATTTGCCGATCTGTAGCTTTAGTCAGCTTTCGTCGAAGCCTCTTTGCCAGTCCGCGCACGGGTACACTCAGAACAAAGGCCAGCAAAAGGCCTGATAAAATCGGAGCGAGCAAGCCAATACACGATTTTAGAAAGTTGGCAACATAGTTTAGATTGTTGAATGCCGCAAATAAGATCACCCCAAACGTGATTAGTAGAAGCGGCTTTTTGTAGGATTTATCCATGATTACATCCTCGTAAGAAATCGGTTTGTTTTATTTTTGGGGAGTATCTTATAGGCAATCCACCAACCAAAGAAACAGACTGGCAATGCAGCGAGAACATCCATGATAGAATGCTGTTTCATAAAAACGGTGGAGAGACTGATACACACGGCGATTGATGTAGCAGCGATTTTCCATCCGACGCTTTGGAGCGCCTTGCAATCCCATAACCCAAACATCGCGGCAACAGAGCCTATTACATGAAGTGAGGGGCAAACATTTGTATTGGTATCGAAACTATAGAATAATTCAATAAAGCGTGTAAGTAGATTATTGCGTACAAATGCTTCTGGCCGCAAATTTTGGCAGGTTGGAAAGAACAGGTAAATCAAAACCGTGATCGTATAGGTGACTATCACAAAATACATCATACGCCGAAATGCAGGTACATCGACGAAAAAAGTATAAACCAACGTACCGATTAGAAAGACAAACCAAAATAGATACGGAATCAACGCCCATTCACAAAATGGTATTATATCATCGAGTCCACAATAGACGGGATAGTAATTTCGTTGCGGTTGCAACCGCTCAAGAAACAAAAACAGCAAGCCGAAAATTGGCCAGTAAAGCAATAGCCTGACGTGAGAAAATTCAGGTGTATTAAGTTTATGGATGCGGAACTCACGGTAATTAACTTCCGGCTTTATATGATTACTTTGCATGACTGTATATCCATTCATAGATTTTATCGGCTGCCGTACATTCCGTCTGCGACCGCATTGCCGCGCGCATTTTAGAAAGAAGCACTGGGGCATTTAGCGTTTTTATTGTGGTGTCTGCGATTGCTTTTGGCGTATTGGCTGTGACGGCCATTCCATTACGCAGAAAAAAATTCAGATTATGTGTCTCGCAGCCAGCCACTGCATCGATAAGCACCATTGGTAACTCTGCCGCCATTGCCTCAGATGTACTTAGACCTCCGGGCTTTGTCAGGAATAGGTCTGAGGCTTGCATGAGCTGCGGCACATTATTGACGGTTCCCAGAACATGAACTTGAGAATACTTTTCTGTCCTTTTTTGGAGTTTTTTGCGTAAATCATCATTTGTGCCGCATACAACACTAAGTTCTTGTTCTGTTGTGAGGTAAGGGCAGAGATACGATATAATCTCCTCCATTGGACCGCAGCCCATGCTACCGCACATCATTAAAATATGCTGATGAGCAGGAGAGATTCCGGCGTTGGCTTTTCCTGCTTCTTGTGACACACGCTGGTAGAATTGCTGCCGCACAGGGATTCCACTGGCGATCAGCTTTTGAGGTTGAAGTCCACATTGTTCAAACTCACCTAACAGCGAAGTGGACGGAATGAAATACCAGTCCAGCGCAGAATCCGCTGTGCAGGGAGCGCAGGTATAGTCTGTAGAAATGTGGCTCGTTACAAGCTGTAAGCATGGGTGCTGTCGGCGCATTTCTGTCAACGCCAAGGCTGGGAATACATGAGTACAGATAATATTATCGTAGCCTGCAGAGCGGATGTATTGATACATCCGCTCTGCGCCGGAGGAAAGTAGCTTATAGATCGGCGTTCCCTCACAAAAAATATCTTCGTGAGATTCCGCACGCTGATACCCAGCATCAAAAAGCCTTGGAGCATGGCGGTAAATTCGGGTATGCCAATTAGAAATAAACGTGGATGCTTTTTCTGAAATAAACTGCAAAGAATCTGTAATATTGCAGATTTCTCCGCGAGAGTGGTAGGCTTCCTGAACTGCTTGCGCACAGGAGTTATGCCCTGCGCCAGTGTTGCAGCTTAGAATTAGTGTTTGCATTTGAATCTCCTATTTTTTCCTTTGCTGCATAGCAAACAGCTTTTGCAGGCGTGGGCGATTATAGCGCTGGACAACAATAAACGGCAAATTACCCAGCACAATGTAGATAATCGTTATACATACCCCGCCAACACCGGACCATATTTTCAGCAGTCCAAGACCGGCGATAGACAACAGAATATGTGTCCACTCTGCCACGCAAGTTTCTTCTATCATGCGCGGCAAGTTCTCATAGTTTTCCTTTGTCAGTTTCTTTTCCGGCATGATTTTAACGAATATGCGGCTCATATCGGGGATCTTTGCCTGCCATTTCCGAACATGAAGCCGCTTCCATAGTTTTTGCTCTGCCGGGTGGCAGACCCAAGGAAAACGATCGGCGTGAAACCAATGCTTCGGGATCAAGCGCCCCACTACAAAGGAGAGAACCCCTAACGCCGCGATATATAGCAGACACATAAGAAAATGCTTCATAAAAACCTCAACATAGCGGTGCGAAAATACGAAGGACACCATCTACGACCCAGCGGCGCGAATAATGTTTCATATCATAGGGCTTTACCTCTTTACATTTTGCCTGTGTAGCGATGAAATCGTCCTTTATTGCTGCAATAATACTGGAACGATAAAAGAACGAATTGTTTTCAAAGTGGAGAAAGAGACTGCGGTAGTCCAGATTGACAGTTCCTATCGTCGCAACTTTGTCGTCTGATACAAAGCTCTTTGCATGAACGAAGCCGGGAGTATACTCATAAATCTTGATGCCGCCAGTCAGCAGCTTCATGAAATCTGGCATATAGGTATCGGCATCAGACAAAGGACCCTCGTCCGGCACCGAGAAGTGCAGGAACGAGCGGATGCCCTTCGCCACACTTTTGACTGCGCTGCCGACCCAGCTCACGCCCTTTTTGATGCCTCCTGCGATACCGCCAACGATGTCCTTGCCCCAGCTGACTGCCGAGGAAGCCACGTTCTTGATACCGCCCCAAATGGACGAAGCCACGTTGCCAATAGCAGAAGCCGCATTGGAGATACCGTTCTTGATGGCCGACACACCCTTAGAGAACACCGACGTGACCTTGTCCAGATATTTGTGACACCCTCACGGAAGCCATCACAGTTTTTCCAGAGTGCTCTCAACCCAAGGCCAATTCCACCTACCGCTGCCACTGCGATACCTGCGGGACCCGCCAAGCCAGCAAGTGCTGTGCCTGCGGATGCGAGAAACCACCTGCGGAGCTTGCTACGCCTGCAAGGGCCGTACCCGCACCTGCCGCCAAACCAGATACGGTCGTACCGACAGAACCGAGCAGACCGGAAAGCGTTGTGCCGACTGTCCCGGCAATACCGCCCAGCGAAGAACCGATAGACGATACAATACCGGAAAGACTGCCGCCTAAACCGCCGATCTTCGACACTACACCGGAAAGCAGCCCGCCCAGATTCGACAGGATTCCCCCACCGCTGGAGCCAAGGCTTCCCAGCTTCGAGATGATGCCGGAGATTCCCTCTCCCAGACCACCCATTTTGGAAGTCAGCCCAGAGATCAGGTTGCCAAAGTTCGACACGATCTGACCGCCATCTGCACTGCCGATCTTCGACAGGAAACTGCCGATGTTTGACAGCAGACCGCCTCCGTTCTCTGTACCGAGGACGTTGCCAAGGTTCTGCATCGTGCTTCCAAGGTTTCCGATGGTGTTCTTCATGGAGCCGAGCTTGTCCACAAGACCGGTGACCGTATTGACCGTGTCACCGACTTTGCTGATGCCGCTTCCCAGGCTCTTTAGGAAATCCGAGTTGAGGGTATCGCCAAGGCTGCGGATCGCATTTCCAAGGGAACTGGTCTGAGAACTCAGCTCCCCAATGGAATCCTTCATATCCGTAAAGCCCTGCTTCACTTCATCGCTCATACTGCCGACTGCGGTTTTGGTGATGACCTGCAGGTCAGCCCAGAGCTGCTGGAACTGTGTTTTCAGCCCGGAAAGTCCGGAAATCAGCTGGGTCTGGATACCGCTTCCCACATCCCTTGCAGCACTACCGATACCACTCTGACTTCTCTTGATCGTAGTGGCAAAACTGCCGATCACAGAATCCATCCAGCCACCCAGAGAATCCACAGGAGTTGTGAGGTTGCTGCTCATAGACCCGGCAAGCCCCTGCACAGCCTTCACTACCGACTTGACATTTTTCTTAATGCCGGTCGCCAGCAGCTTCATGAAGTCGGGCATATAGGTATCTGCATCGGACAGAGGGCCTTCATCTGGCACGGAGAAATGCAGCAGGCTTCTGACCCTGCTTGCGACATTTTCTGCCGCTGCGATCACGGAACCGGCTGCTGCCCGGACACCTGCCGCCATCTGGGAACAGATATCTGCACCCCAGCGGTATGCCGAAGAAGCAATCGAACCGAGCGAGTTAAAGCTGCTCCTGATATTTGCAACACCTGAGGAAACCGTGCTGCGCAGGCTGGACATTGCCGAAGACACCGTGGACTTGATGCTATTGAAAGCAGAGGTCGTGGTAGATTTCAGTGTGTTCCAGCCGCTTGTGACCGTACTGCGAACTGCGGATACAGAGGAAGTTGTAAGAGACTTGATACTGTTCCACGCTGTCGTGATGACTGTTTTGATACCATTCCAGCTTGTGTTCGTCAGAGTTTTCACTGCGTTCCATGCGCTTGTCATGGACGATTTTACAGAAGCAGTCGCCGAAGTAGTCAGAGACTTGATTCCGTTCCATGCTGTGGTGATAACGCTCTTGATGCCGTTCCAGCTGGTCGTTGTCAGCGACTTCACGGCATTCCATGCACTGGTCATGGAAGATTTGACTGCCGCTGTTGCAGAGGTCACATTGGATTTCACCGCCGAGAAGCTGTTCTGGATACTGGACTTGATGGTATTCCATGTGCTGGCGGTACTGGTCGTAATGGAACTCCATGCAGATTTCATCGCGGCACTTACACCTGCCGTTCCGTTTCTTACCGTCTGGCTGATGGCCGCCCAGCTCTTACTGTATGCCTGCTCCACACCTCTCATGGAGTTGATGATGGAGGTAGACAGCGTGGTGGACAGGTTTTCTGCCGCCGCAGTTACAAGGCTGGTGTTGGTCGTGATGCCGTTTGCCAGACCCTGCATAAAGTCCGGCATCCAGCTTTCCATATCAGCCAACGGGCCTTCGTCCGGCACGGAGAAGTGCAGGAAGGAACGGATACGGTCCGCCACTCCCGATACGGCATTTGCCACATCCTGAATCCTCGACTGGATACCGGACACAATGTTGCCGATCATGTCTGAACCCCACGAGAATGCCTGACCAGCCAGACCCTTGATAAAGGAAACCGCACTGTTAAAACCGTTCGTGATGGTGGTCTTAATACCGGAAATCGTAGAGGAAATCCCGGATTTCATCGAGTTAAAAGCTGTGGCCGCTGCACTCTTGATGCTGTTACTGAGGGACGATACCGTGGATTTCATAGCATTCCAGCCGGAAGAAACTACCGATTTGATGCCATCTACCACCCCGGAGATCTTGCTGCTGATGGCAGTCCAGATAGAAGAAACCGTGGACCGGATCGCAGAAAGGACAGTCGAAATGACCATCTTGATCGCATTCCATGCCGTACTCATCCGGGTCTGGATGCCAGTCAACAACGGAGACAGGAAGGATACAATCGCATTCCACACCGTTGTCACTGCTGTCTGGATCGCAGTCAGTACAGTAGAAACAGCTGTCTGGATCGCGGACCAAACCGTAGAGAAAGTCGTCTGCAACTCAGTCAGCAGCGGAGTCACAAAGGCGACGATGGCGTTCCAGATAGAAGTGATCTTCGTCTGGATTGCGGTCAGTGCTGCGCCGATCAGGATCTGAATCGCCTGCCAGATGGTCTCAAACAGATATTTGAACGCATCCAGCAGAGGCTTTATGGTGTTATAGATGCCATTCCACACCGAAGTGATCGTCGTGCTGATGGTGTTCATGACCGTAGAGATCGCGGTCGAGATCGCCGTCCACACAGTTGTCACCGTGGTATGGATCGTATTTATTACAGAAGAAACTGCTGTGGAAATAGCAGTCCAGATGGTACTGAAGGTCGTCTGGATACTCGTAAGAACAGTCGTAAAGAAGCTCGAAACTGCTGTAAATACAGTCGTTGCCACTGACTGGATAGCAGAAACTGTGTTTGAAAGAAGCTGCTGATTCCACCCCACACGGTCTCGAAAAAGCTCTTGATACTGCCCCAGACAGTCTGCCAGTCTGTCCCGAACAGACCAAAGAACACATCCAGTGCGCTCTTTAATGCGGTAAGAGTCGTAGAGAATACAGACTTCACACCTTCCCAGATGCTGGAGAAGATTCCCTTTACCGCTTCCCATGCGCCGCTCCAGTTGCCGGAGAACACATTGGAAAAGACATCGAACAGACCCAGTAAGGTATCCAGAACGACACCGAGGATAGTCGAAATATTCTGGAATGCTCCCTCAAACAACGGTGCAAGCACTTGACAAAAGCCATCCCAGACTGCTTTCAGTACCTCGGTGACATCCTTAAAGTCGAAGCCCAGCCCGTTGATCCGCTGTGTCAGCTGGTCGCAGAAGCCTTTCACCTTGGAAACAATGTCGTTCCAGATGCCGGTAATGGCAGTACGGAACTCTTCATTGGTGTTCCAGAGATTCATGAATGCTGCCACCAGCGTACCGATGACCGCCACCACTGCTACGACCGGCCCGGATAGACCACCCAGAACCACACCCAGCTTGCTGAACACACCGCTGGCACTGCCCACATGGGTGATGAGAAGCCGGACACCCTTTGCAAGAGAACTGAACCCCCGCATCGCTGTGCCAACCGTTGATATGGTCTTGCCAAGCACAATGAGCAGCGGACCAATGGATGCTGCCAGTAGTCCGATCTTGATGATCGTTTCCCTAGTACTTTCATCCATACTGTTGAGCTTGTCCACGAACTGCTGCACGGCAGATACGATCTTACGGATGGTCGGCATCAGGATATCGCCAAAAGAAATAGCCAGCTCTTCCAACTGAGATTTCAGGATGGTGAGCTGACCATTTAAGTTGTCCTGCATGGTTTCTGCCATGCTCTCTGATGCGCCGTCACAGTTTTCAATGGCACCACGCAGTTTGTTGATGTCCGTTTCACTGGAATTCATCAGGGCAAGGAAACCGGACATGGCATTCTTGCCGACCAGTGCTTCTGCATTGGCTGCTTTCTCAGATTCCGACAGCCCAGAAAATGCCACACGGCAATCCGCAAGGATATCGTTCAGGCTTCTCATGCTGCCATCCGCGTTGCTGGTCGCAATCGTGACCTCACCGATGTTCTTGCCCACAAAGGTCACTTCACCGGAAAGGTTGTTCATGATGGTACGAAGGGACGTACCTGCCTGCGAAGCCTTGATACCACTGTTTGCCATCAGACCGATGGCTTCTGCGGTATCCTCTGCCGAGAACCCCAGTGCACCGGCGATAGGTGCGCAGTACTTGAACGTCTCGCCCATCATGGAGACATTGGTATTCGCATTGGAAGAAGCGGCTGCAAGGATATCTGCAAAATGCCCGGAATCTGCCGCAGACAAGCCGAAAGCTGTGAGGGCATCCGTAACGATATCCGAAGTCGTGGCGAGGTCTTCACCGGATGCCGCCGCGAGGTTCATGATACCCTCGATGCCGTTCAGCATGTCAGAAGTCTTCCATCCGGCCATGGCCATGTATTCCATCGCCGAAGCAGCCTCGGATGCGGAGAACTTTGTCTTTGCACCCATCTCACGGGCTTTTGCACGAAGCTGGTCGAAGTCATCCCCAGTCGCACCGGAAATAGCAGAAACCTTGCTCATCTCGGAATCGAAGTCGGCTGCCGTCTTCACTGCGGCAGTGCCAAGACCCGTTACAGCGGCAGTCACCGGCAGGAACTTCTTGCCGACATTCTCCACAGAAGATCCGATGTTCTGAAGCTTTTCTCCGGCTTCATCGATCTTGGCAAGCGTCGCATTTGTAGTGGCCGCCTGGTCCTGTAAGGATCGCAGATTCTGTTCAGTCTCCACGATCTCACGCTGGAGGGCATCATACTGCTGCTGGGTGATCTCACCGTTGGCAAGCTGCTCATTGGCCTGCTGAGCCGCAGTCTTCAGCGTTGCCAGCTTTTCCTTGGTAGCTTCAATGGCATCCTTCAGCATCTTCTGCTTCTGAACGACCAGTTCTGTATTGGAAGGGTCCAGTTTCAGGAGTTTGTTGACATCCTTCAGTCCGGACTGCGTCCCCTTGATTGACTTGTTTACACTTTCCAGTGCTTTGGAGAGCTTGGTGGTATCGCCGCCGATCTCAACGGTGATGCCCTGGATTCTGGATGCCATGTGGATGACCACCTCCTTTTGGGCATGAAAAAACGCCCGACTTGCTTTGTCACAAGTGGGGCAAAATTAAAATACGAAATGATAAACTTGAAATTTCTAGAGTAATTTCGCTTTAGCAATTTCACAAAAAGCCATTTTCTTGAAATTGCTAAGGCAAAATCAGGCCACGAATTTTCATTTTCCGATGATTTTCTACCTATTGGAGGTAATGTCCGAAAAATTGATAATCGAGTAGGAGAAAATTCCTCTTGATGAGGAATTTTCGACCTCTCACACCACCGTGCGTACCGTTCGGTACACGGCGGTTCAATCAACTTAACATGTAACACACCTTTCAGTGTAATAATCTAACATTGAGATTAGTCCAAATGAGGCTAATCTCTTGTTTGTTATTGCTATATTTACAGCACCACAGCTACATACATGAGCATAGGCTCTTGAACAATAACCAACTTTGTATGCTGTAATCCTGTCAATTCCAAGCTTCATCAAATTCTTTGCACGATTCTGCGGAGTTTTCCAGTGTTTCCATATGCACATACGAAGTCTATACCGAATATTTGCATCTAATTTCGCACATAAGATTTTCATACTACCTATCTTGAAGTAGTTTATCCAACCTCGGATAAGCTGATTGAGCTTCTCTACCTTATAGCTGTTGCTGACGCCCCAACTACGACAGGTGAGTCCTTTCATTCTTTTCTTAAACTTCGCTACTGATTTTGCATGCGGTTTTGCCTTAAACTGATGTGCTCTTGAATCAAAGTAGAATCCAAACCCAAGGTATTTAAGTCCACTTGGTCTATCTACTTTGCTCTTAGTCATGTTGACTTTGAGCCCTAGTTTCTCTTCGATGAATCGTGAGATATTTCTCATAACTCTGTTTGCAGACATTTCACTTCCAACCATGATAATACAGTCATCCGCATATCGTACAAAATTAAGCCCTCTCTTTTCCATTTCCTTATCCAGTTCGTTCAACATGATGTTTGCCAGTAGTGGCGAAAGGTTTCCTCCTTGCGGTGTTCCCACAATAGAGTCCTCATACTCATCATCTATCATGATTCCGCTGACTAGGTATTTCCTAACAATAGAGATGACATCTCCATCTTTAATCGTTCTACCAATAATAGTCATCAACTTATCATGATTTACTGTGTCAAAGAACTTTTCCAAGTCAATGTCTACAATCCAGTCATTACCATCATTCATCATATCAAGTGCTGTTAGGATTGCTTGCTGTGCACATCTATTCAGTCTGAATCCGTAGCTATGGTCATGGAACTGTTCCTCATAGATTGGTGTTAAGACCTGTGCAATAGCTTGTTGTATGAATCTGTCTGTTACTGTTGGTACTCCCAGGTTTCTGACACCACCGTCTGGTTTTGGTATCTCCACTCTTCGTACTGGTTGAGGTTTATATTTTCTTGTCCTCAACTGTTCCTTGATAATTTCGCCGTCCTTTACAAGATGTTCTTTAAGTTCTGTGTACTTCATTCCGTCCACTCCC
>ENA-OPZZ01002001-OPZZ01002001.1-human-gut-metagenome-genome-assembly--contig:-NODE-2001-length-11012-cov-8.336610_pt1 | contig 11012 bp, 6 predicted proteins | sample MGYA00242487_ERZ504511 | MGnify/ENA primary metagenome ERZ504511 (study PRJEB26092, sample SAMD00036241) | human gut metagenome | host: Homo sapiens | study: EMG produced TPA metagenomics assembly of... | reverse complement strand
GAAAGAAAACCAGAAAGTGAGACTGCTTGCCGAGGGTGAGGTGAAAGCAGGAGAGCCATTGTTTGCAGTGGATTGTTACGAAAAATAGTGAACAGTAACGGAAATAAAAAGTTTCAAGCGGACCGGAAAGGTCCGCTTCAGACTGTAGACAAAGTCCCGGACAGAAGTCCGGGTTTTTCTTTTATCAAGTTTTCCACATTTCTAACTTTTTTCCATAGATTTACCAAGAAAAATGGTTCGGTTATCAACTTTATTTTCCAAGGTTTTTCAAGCACTTCATGATATAATTAGGGTATCAGGAGGTAGTGCTTATGATGACGAAAAATGCAGATAAAAAAAGAGAACAAATACAGATGTTTTGTATGGATGATATGGTTCCTCAAAACCATATGCTTCGCTTGATAGACAAAGCGATTAACTGGAACTTCATTTATGAACTTGTTGAAGAAAAATATTCTCCTGATAACGGACGTCCAAGTATGGATCCAGTTATGCTGATTAAAATTCCTTTTATTCAGTACCTTTATGGCATAAAAAGTATGCGGCAAACAATCAAAGAAATTGAAGTAAATGTTGCATATCGATGGTTTCTTGGATTGGATATGTTGGATCCCGTACCACATTTTTCTACGTTTGGAAAGAACTATACACGTCGTTTTAAAGATACAGATCTTTTTGAACAGATTTTTTCAAAGATTTTAGAAGAATGCATGAAATTCAAATTGGTGGATACAGAACATATTTTTGTGGATTCTACACATGTGAAAGCATGTGCAAATAGTAAAAAGATGAGAAAACGGGTGGCACATGAACAGGCATTATGGTACGAGCAGGAATTAAAAGAAGAAATTCAGAAAGACCGGGCGGCACATGGGAAGAAACCTTTGAAAGATAATGATAAAAATGATTCTCCACCACCAACTGCAAGCGGAGGAGAAAGTTTTGCAGATGAAACAGAATCTCAGATTCCGGAAGGAGCAAAAACACAAAAGTGCAGCACCAGCGATCCGGAAAGTGGCTGGTTTCGTAAAGGAGAACATAAACATGTTTTTGCATATGCAGTAGAAACAGCTTGTGATAAACATGGTTGGATTTTAGGATATACTGTTCATCCCGGAAACGAACATGATAGCCGTACATTTCCGCTATTGTATGAGAAAATAAAAGATTTCAAACCGGATATGATGATAATGGATGCCGGCTATAAAACGCCTGCCATCGCCCATCTTCTCTTGGAGGATGGAATCCAACCTCTTTTTCCGTACAAACGACCAATGACGAAAGAAGGTTTTTTCAAAAAATATGAGTATGCCTACGATGAGTATTATGATTGTTACGTCTGTCCTGGAAACCAGGTTTTAAAATACAGTACAACAAATCGAGATGGATATCGTGAATATAAGAGTTGCGGATTGTTCTGTAGTAGTTGCCCATACTTGCATCAATGCACAGAAAGTAAAGATCATGTAAAAGTCATTACCAGACATGTATGGGAAGAATACATGGAGAAAGCAGAAGATATTCGCCATACAATAGGTAACAAAGAAATATATCAACAACGAAAGGAAACGATTGAGCGACTTTTCGGAACAGCAAAAGAACAACATGGTTTCCGTTACACTCAATACATAGGAAAAGCACGGATGGAAATGAAAGCCGGGCTTACGTTTGCGTGTATGAATTTGAAAAAGCTGGCAAAAATTTTAGAAATCAGGGAATCTAAAATGAAAGAATCTCGGAGTTTTTTAAGATTTTTATTAAAGCAGAGGCTATTTACAGAAAAGTGGGGCTGTCGCACTAAGTGATATTTTTATATGGAATTATAATGTTGTAGGGGAAAATGCATTGACAAACCTGAAAAAAGGACAATATAATTAAAATTACATAGTTTGAACCAACTAACCAAAACGTAATCGGAAAACGAGAAACAGAGGAAAAAGCAATGGAAACAAAGAAAGTGGCAAAAGAATACCTGCAAAAAGATATTCTGCGGACGATTTTCCAGATGCGGAAACGGCAGGAGGATGATAAGCAGATCAAAAAAATCATCGTATTAGACTATGACCTGACCGAGTATCACTGGAAAACGAACATTAAGAAACTGCAAGAGGAAGGCTTTCTGGAAACGGACAGTGATGCGAAGATTCCGGCACTGACAGAAAGCGGAACGGAGTATGCGAGACAACTGCAACGGGCAGCCGAAGGCTGGAATCAGTTCTTGCAAATGAGTGGAGTCAATGAAAAGACAGCAGACAGGGATGGCAGACTCATGGCGTGTGAGGTATCCGATCCGGACAAAATCGAAAATTTATGGAAATTTATCAATGACGGTGGAAGAAGTTCCATTCCGAAAAGTGTAGACTGCCACACGCTGTGGAAGAAGTTGAAACCGGGAAAGTATCAGATGTGGTATTCCTTTTACACCACAGAAATTGGAAAAGAGAGAAAAGCAGCTATCGAAGATATGCGGTTTGAAAGGGATGGCTGGCTGCACATAGAGCCTTGGGAGATTTGGTTGGAACTAACGGAGCATCCGGAAAATGAGGATGACAGGACAATCTGGTATCAGAACATGTATGGAATCTGGAAGAAGGCAGAAGTAAATGATCACAGCATCAAAATACCTGCCGCAGCATTTCACATAGAGTACGAACAGCAGTGGTTGGGTGAAATACATTTCACCTGTAATCTGGGGTTTGCCGCAGAGAAAAAGAAAGGCTCCAAGAAAAAACGATATGCTTACTGGATGGAAGGCTTTTGCAGAAAATACCGGATATCGTGTAGCGGATGAATATTAAAAAAGACAGGTAGGAAAGGTAACATGGGAAGAAAGATTGAAAACAGAAATATTGATGTGACAAAAGCCAGAGGCGAACTGGAAGAAGATCTTCTGGAATATGTCTACCGGATGTGGAGGCAAGGCAGACAGATCACATCGAAAGAGTATGCCAGAGAAGTGAATATAACCGGATATGAAGCGGCAGGCCTGGTGCGGAGTCTGGTGAAAAAAGGATTTTTGTGTGAGCCGGAAAACGGACATCTGGAACTGAGTGATAAGGGAAAACTGGAAGGTATGGAGTGCCTTGCACGCCATGAGAAACTGACACAGTTCTTCCAGATGGTAAGTGGAATGGATCAGCAGAGGGCGCAGGAAGATGCCTGTAGAGTGGAACATTATATCAGTCCGGAAGGGTTAAAAGGAATTGAAAACTTTCTGCAGTACGGTGACGTATACGATCGAATTTATGACGATATGGACTTGTATACCTTTTATGAGGATGGTGAGTTCCCGATGGCATTCGGACTGTATGAACCGGAGCGACGCAATCCGAGATTTCTTGCAACAGAGTATGAGAAACTGGAACACTCCGTCATATTGAGAGTGAAAAAGTCCCAGAACTGCTTCCGGCTCAAGACAAAAAAAGATGAATCTATCGGATGTGTATGGTACAGAAGAGACGAAGAATGGATACAGGCGAAAGAAGAAAAAGGTGTTTATCAGTTGCCGACAGACATCTTTACCTATACTGCGAATACAGGAATTCCGGTCACAGAAGCAGTGGCAATTATTGCGATTACCCGTTTTGAACAGAAGCCATTGCCAATCGATTATCGGGAATTGAATATTCATGTATGGTGACGAAGAGAGGACAAAGAAAATGGAAAAAGGTGAACATCTAAAGAGACAGAACAGACCTACAATGCTGCAACTGCAATATTTACAAGGCCTGTCAAAAGTAGAAAAGAAACGTGGAGCTCAGGGAAGTATCGCAGAATATTATGGCGTGAACCGTTCAACGGTGAACCGCTATTTTAAGAACTGCATAGAAAGAGGAATTCTGACAGAATCACTGGAATTTACTCCTGCAGGAGAAGAATGGCTGGAACGATATTCCAACCTGTATGAGAATCTTGAAAAATATCTGGAAGAAATCGGTGCAAAACCGGAAGAAATCGAGGAATCACTGGATGTTATGGTGGAGAATATCGACATCCACATGCTGGAACTGATGATTAACGCCTATGCAGAGAAAAAATCCGTATACAAGAAAAAAGAGAATGAACTGGATCAGGAGATACAGCACAATCTGCAGAAATGTGAAAGGCATCCGGTAGTGTTCCGGCTTTACCGGATGAATAAAAAGCAGGGGCAGGGAAGAGACTCTATGGCGATGAGAGGATTTGAAGAAATAGCCGAAATTGTTCAGGAGAATGGAGAAAGCTATCTGGAATTAAAGCTGAAAGAGATGGTAGCACACTCCAGAGTGAGTGGTGAAATGATGGCTGGAAAACTGAAAACATTGAAGTATGAGCATAATGAAGTCCTTGAAGAAGCAGATATAGAAGATAACATCGTGAAAATCCCGATGGAAGCGTGCAGAATCCACCGATGGACGGGAATCGGCACAATGGGAATTGTACCAGTTACCGTAACCTGTAGTGTAGGACCGGTTCACATGCCGGAAAGCACTGCATTATTATGTTTTTGGGTATAAATGAGAAATGAGAAAAATTATCATTTACACACAACATGTAACAAAATAGTAAATAATTTCAATAAAGCGCCGTTATTGATAAAACACTATCAATAACGCGCTTTTACGTCTATTGTTGCCTGAATAACAACAAAAACGAAAAGAAAAACGGTGATTTTGTTGCAATTCAGACAACAAAAACATGAGAAAATAGCGTTGACATTGAATGGCAAATTATGGTATCTTTTGGACAAGAAGTTAGACGTGGGTAACCGGAATAATTCTCACGGAACTCTAAGTATCATAACTAAAAATTTATTAGCAAAAAAGCTAATGCCAAAAAACGAAAAGGAGGATTACAGTTATGAGAAAGATCAAGAAGGTAGCTGCTGCGAAAACATAAAAGATTAGAGCAGCAGCTACTATTTTCTTTATAGACTAATTTACGAGGTGTGTGGTGCGATGAAAATCAAAAATAAAATAATAAGTTTTATTTTGACGATATGTATGATTCTGGGGCTGTTACCTGCAACAGCATTTGCGAGTGAAAAAACAAATACCCAGAAAGAATTGACGGATGGAGACTATTTGGTAAATATTAAGGAGATACAATCAGATGGTTCTCAGGAAGTAAGTTATTTAGGAATGAATATTAATCCACGAGTTGTTTTACAAGTAAGAAGTGGTAAGTTCACTGTAATGGCTAAATTGCGAGGATATGATCAATGGTCTACAGTTGAATTGTTCGATCAGACAAAATATGGAGATGTAGAGGCAGTAAAAGCAGGAACTAACTGGATTGGATATGATTCTATGCCGATGGATAGATATGCAACTACAGTTAGTACACAAGGTGATGAAAAACAAAATGATTATTGGTCACAAATTTCTAAATCAACGATGATTGATGAAAACCTTCATACTGGAATAATAACATTTTCTCTTAATGACATAAGTGAAAAATTTACACTTGGTGGTTATGCGGAATATGAAAATTCAGGTAAACAGTTTTCAGTATTGAGTGTTCAAAATTATAAATTGGATCTTAATACGATAACAAACTCTAATTCTCTTTCGTATTTAGCGTATGGTTTTGGAGACGGAACAGAATTTAATTTAGATGCTGATAGAGCGATTCCGATTGTGGCAAACATTAAATATGATAATAATGATACTCCAGAAGGTTTGTTTTCAACAAATTTTATAGAAAAAACAACAGTATCTGGAAAAAATGGAGTTGTAACAGCAAAATTCAAAGTTGCAGATGATGCTTCGGAAGAGATTCAAAGTATAAAATTAATAGCTTCAACAGATGTAAAAAAAGCATTGGCTAAAAATAGGCAGATATATTATCAGGGATATTTGTTGGGAACTTATGGAAATATCTATGGGGATAATATTTACAATCAGGATACCAAGGAATTCACTATAGATTTTTCGGGTTCAGATAATTCATTATCTTTGATGACAGGTGTTGACGTTCAAATTATTACAAAAGAAAATGCTAAAGGGTATAGAGCTGTACTGTATTTATCAGAATCTGGGTTAAAAATGGCAAATTACAAAGATGATAAAACAGATACAGAGTATTCTGTTTATTCAAAGTATGCACCGACAGCAAGTAGCCTTGTAGTGAAGTCGGCCGATAATGCTGATGAATATCCAGTTGAACAGATTAAACAAATTGCAGATGGCGATAAATGGAAAGCATATACATTTGATTTACAAGATACAAATGGTAATTCTGTTACTCCTGAAAAAGGCGGATATGTTGAAGTGCCTATTCCTTCAGAATGGAATTCTGATGATACATATTTTGCTTATTATGTTGGAATGAATAAAATACAGATTCGAATGGAGGAAATGTTTATTCGGGATGCAGCAAAATAATTGACAAAAATGGCAAAAATATTTACGCTATAAAACATTAAGCAATAATTGGATTAATGGTGGAACAATTGTTATGTGTCAGGTCTTGAAAGAAGCAAATCTTTCAGAACTTCAAGAGGATGGGACTTATAGTGCGACTGTTAAGTTTATAAAAGCAGATACTGACAGTACATTATCAATGGCGAATGGAGCGTTAGAGACATCTGCTTATGTAAAAATTAAAGATGGTAAAAAAGATGTATATTTAAATTTCCATCCAATCACAATGAATGAAAGTGAAGGCTGGTATGCATATTTAGGTGCTATTTGGAATAAGACAAAAGATGATTGTACGGAATATGATTACGAAGTAAATGAAGACGGAAGTTTGCTTGACAATTCAGGATTTGATGCGATTGATGAATTTTCGTGTTTGAAATCTGTCAAAGTAACATTATCTGATGAAACGATTACGGATAACAGTTATACATTTAAGGTTATTCCGCCAGCAATGGGAGCTGATTTGCCGTATGAGAAAGTTTCCAACGATCCTATAGACGCAAATTTAAAATTTTACAATGTAAAGAAAATTGACGAATCTACAGTTCAGATTCCTACTTACCAGAAATCTGTTCTCCGCAAAGCTATTGATAAAGCGGAACGTTATAATGAGTCTTCTTACAGCAGCGATTCATGGGCAACATTAAAATCTGCTCTTGAAGATGGAAAAGCATACTACGATACTCTGGCAGGAACAGACGCAGGAACAGATGCAACGATTTCAAATGCAATTAAAGAAAATCGAATGCAGAATTGAAAAGTCAAAGATCAAGGCTCTGGAAGAAAATCCAGAACTTACAGAAGCAAGAGCAAATCTGAAAAATGCAATTGACGAAGCAAGAAAAGTGGAACTTGGCAATAAGACAGTCAGTGCATTTAATGAACTGACAGCAGCAATCAACTCAGCACAGGCTACTTATGAGAAGTCCAATGTTACAGTAGATGAACTGAACAAACAGGTAGAGACATTAAATGCGGCAGTAGAGACATTTAATAACAGTGCTGATGCGTCAAAATTGAATCCGGTTAATCTGGAAGATGGCGATTACAAAGTTTATGTTGACATGAAGAAGATTGACAAAGCAACCGATTCTATGTCTAACAATGCAATCGACCACTGGATCAATCTGAATGTAACAAATGGTGTTTACACTGCAACTCTTGATTTTAAGGGTATGACAATCAGTGGAAAATTTGGATATTTGCAGACTCTGAAATATTATGATGCAGGATACACTTATGATGCTGCAGGAAATCCGCAGGGTACATTGAAAGATACAACAGTTCTGACTACTCAGAAAGATGCTCAGGGTAATGACATCATCGATAACTTCAATGATAAAAATAATTTATATCCAGACACAATGAGTTTTCCACTGGTAGATAAAGGAACACAGGAATTTGTTCCATTACAGGTATTTGTTCCTCTTATGGAAAGCCTTACAGCCGGAACAGGAACACAGGATGTTCTGATGAGAATTGACTGGACTTCTCTGAAAACAGCAGATGATGATAGACAGGAAGAAATCAACTTAGACGATGGTCTTTACACAGTTTCTTCTGATATTCGTGAAGCAGGAAGCGATGAAAAATCTTCTTTCAATGATTATCTGGATAAAGTAAGACTGATCGCCAAAGATGGAAAAATTACAGCATACATCGACTTCAAGACAATCGGAGAAGGCGAGAATGAGAAGTACATCAAAGAAATCAGCTTTGTTGATGGTGAAGGACAGGGAACAAACGGAAAGATGGAAAGAGCAGAACTGACTCTTCCGCAGAATGTTGAATTCAGCAGGATCAAAATTACAGACAGCACAGGAGCAACAGCAGATGCACGTCTGTATCTGGATCTTAGAAATGCAAACAGCCAGAAAGCAGATAAGTCTACACTGGAAAAATTCATTTCTAAAGCAAACGATATTAAAGAGGACGGAAAAACTTATACAGAGGATTCTCTGAAAGCATTAAATGATGCACTGAAAGCTGCTGAAAAGGTAGATGCAGATAAAGTCGCAATCGACAGCGAAATCAATGCGGCAGGCTTAACTCTGAAAAATGCTATTGATACAATGGAAGAAGTAGAGGAAGTTACCGTTGATAAGACAGCCCTGGAAGATATGATTAAAAAGGCTGAGAAGATTGACAACGATGACAAGACTTATACAGAGGAAAGCTACAAGAATCTGAAATCTGCAATCAAGAACGCAAAAGCAGTTCTGGAAAATGAAAAAGCAGAACAGTCAGAGGTAGACGCTCAGGTCACACTTCTTCAGGCAGCTATGGATGCACTGGTAAAAGAAGGAACTCTGGACAAGAAAGATCTGAAAGCCATGATTGAGAAAGCAGAAGCACTCAATGATGAGAAAAATACATACACCGCAGATAGTTGGAATGCACTTTCCACAGCATATACTGCAGCAGTAAAAGTATATCAGGATGAAAATGCAACACAGAATGCGGTAGATGCACAGGTGAAGAGCCTGAAAGCAGCAATGGACGCACTGGTAAAAGTTTCCACAGGAAAACTTGCAGATGGCGTATACCAGATTACTGGTGAGTTCCAGAATGCAACGAACCCAGAGAAACTTTCTATGGCAAATGGAGCACTGAAGTATACAGAGAAAACAGATGCAGATGGAAATACAGTAAAAGAAAAAGATCCATTATATCTGGTTGTAAAAGATGGAAAAGCATCCATCCGTATGCATTTCGTTTCACTGACCAGTGATCTGAACGGAACGGCATTTACAGGATATCTTGGAGAATTGAAGTATTATCCGAATTACGATGATACAACAAAAGAACCTGGTAAAGATGAAAAATTAGCAGACGCTAAAGTAGAGGCTTCTTATGAAGGATACGATAAGTATAACGATCCTGACTTCGGTAGTGATTCTTATATGAAAGGAAAAGCTTATCCGGAGATCGTATCAATTCCGGTTGAACTGGAAGATAATGAAATCTGGGTACAGGTATATGTTCCGGTTATGGAAGGAATCACAGCAGGAAGCGGAACTCAGAACGCAAGACTTCGTCTTGACTGGGGCAGCGTGAAACAGGTACGTGATGAAAGCGTTGATATTTCTAATCTTGAAAAACAGATTGGATACGCAAAAGAAGTAGAGCAGGGTAAGGCATCCGATGAAACATGGAATGCATTACAGCAGGCAATCAAATCTGCTCAGGCAGTTTATGATAATCTGTCAAGCACACAGGAACAGGTAGATGCACAGGTTGCATTCCTCCAGAAAGCAATGGCTGCAGTTCAGGCAGAAAATGATCAGACAGTAGATAAGACACAGTTACAGGCAGTGATTGCAACGGCTAATGAAAAACTTGCACAGACAGATGTTTACACAGCAGACAGCTTACAGACTTTACAGACAATTCTCACTTATGCACAGGGCGTATACGAGAATAAGGATGCAGATCAGACAGCGGTAGATGCAGCAGCAAATGCCCTGAGTTCAGCAATCAACAGTCTGAAAGAAATTGAAACAGTTGATACTTCTGCTCTGGAAACAGAGATTGCAAATGCAGAAGAACTTGTAAAGAAAACGGATGCTTACACAGCAGACAGCTTAAAAGCATTACAGATTGCAATCAATAATGCAAAACGTGTACTGGCATCTGATACAAAGACGCAGGAATCTGTAGATGCCCAGGTAAAAGCACTGAAAAATGCAGAAGCAGGTCTGATTGAAAAAGCAGTTGTTGATAAGACAGCACTGAAAGCGAAGATTGAAGAGGCACAGAAATACGCAGCCGATACTTCTACTTATACAGCTGCCTCTATAGCAGTACTGAAAGAGGCAATCAGCAGTGCACAGACAATTTACAATGATGAGAATGCAACACAGGCAACTGTAGATGCACAGGTAAAAGCACTGGATAAAGCAATCGGCAATCTGGTGAAAGCAGGAGATAATACACAGGATATTACAAAACTTGCAGACGGTGTATATTCTATCTCCGGCACAATGGTAAAAGTAGACAAGAATACTTATTCTATGTCAAATGATGCAATTAACCACACAATTAAACTGACAGTGAAGAATGGCAAATATTACATCACTCTGAACTTCAACGGATTGACGGTAGGACAGAAACTTGGATATTTAAGTCAGCTGAAATACTTCACAACAGGTTATACTGTTGACAAGTACGGTAATCCGCAGGGAACACTGGCAGATGTGACAATCGAATCTTATCAGAAGAATGCAGATGGAACATTAGTATCTGATTCTTATGGAACAAACTATCCAGATGTAGTGACCTTCGAACTGATTCCGGAAGCTCTGAATGATGGATATGTTCCATTACAGGTATTTGTTCCAATTATGGATGCTATCAGTTCCGGTACAGGCACTCAGCCGGTATTCCTGAAACTGGATTGGAAATCACTGAAAGCGACCACATCCGACGATCCGGGCTTTGATAAGAACGACAACAACAATAACAACAACAATAATTCCAATGGAAATAACAATAATGGCTCTTCGATTGGAAATGGTTCACTTGGAAATAATACCCTCGGAAACAATTCTCTTGGAAGCAGCAAACTTGGTTCTTCCTCACTTGGAAGTGGTTCTTCAAGTCTGAAGA
>ENA-OPZZ01001999-OPZZ01001999.1-human-gut-metagenome-genome-assembly--contig:-NODE-1999-length-11017-cov-3.262351_pt1 | contig 11017 bp, 9 predicted proteins | sample MGYA00242487_ERZ504511 | MGnify/ENA primary metagenome ERZ504511 (study PRJEB26092, sample SAMD00036241) | human gut metagenome | host: Homo sapiens | study: EMG produced TPA metagenomics assembly of... | reverse complement strand
ATTATCGCTTATAATGAAGAAAAAACACTAAAATCTCTTTTTTCAGATATTGTACATCAAGACTATCCACATGAAAAAATGGAAATTATACTAGTAGATTCGATGTCCACTGATCATACAAAAAAAATAATGGAAGAGTTTTCTAATCAGCAAAATGGATTTGAAAGGGTCAAAGTTTTGAGTAATCCGAAAAAGAATCAAGCAGCAGGATGGAATGTTGCTATTCGGAATTCCATAGGTGATATTATTATTAGAATTGACGCTCATACAAAAAATCCCAAAGGAATTTGTTAAGAAAAATGTAAATTGTATTAGTAGTGGGGAAGATGTTTCGGGGGGACCAAGACCCAATATTGCAGAAGATAATAATATATGGAAACAGACGTTATTATTAGCAGAAAAATCAATGTTTGGCAGTAGTATTGCAACATATAGAAGGAGTCATCATAAAACATATGTAAAATCAGTGTTTCATGGAGCATATCGAAGAAAAGTATTTGAAAAAGTAGGCTTATTTAATGAAAATTTAGGAAGAACAGAAGATAATGAAATGCATTATCGAATTACAAAAGCAGGATATAGGATTTGTTATACCCCTGATATTGTTTCTTATCAGCATACAAGAAATACATGGCATGGAATGATAAAGCAAAAATATGGAAATGGCTATTGGATAGGTCTCACTGTGGGAATATGTATTAAATGTTTTTCTGTGTACCATTTTATACCGTTTTGCTTTGTGTTGGCATTAATTATAGGTGGCATATTAGCGGTAGGCGGCATTGGTTGGCCACTTGTAACATTAGTAATACTTTATTCGCTTGTTAATATATTAATGTCTGTTGCAAGTATTGTAAATGAAAAGAAAAAAACATCTTTCATATTTATTGTTACCTTTTATTTTTGTGTCATTGCATATTTCATACGGTATAGGAACTATTATTGGACTTTTAAAGATGCCATTTTGGAGAAAAAAGTTGAAAACAAGTGAAAATTTTTGGGAGAGTTTGGAAAAATAATGAAAAATATTGTTTTTTTTGAAAAGTTATCTAAGAGCCAAATATCAAGATGCATATTAGGAATGGCAAGTGTAATTATGTTAATAGTGGGAATCATAAATGGTGGATTTAATTTGCTACTAATTAGTATGACATTGTTGTTGTGTCATAATATTGTGTATGCGTTTGAAGATATAAGAGAGAGATTGTTATTTTTGATTATTCACATCACCATATTTACGTTCCTAATATCAAGACCTCTAATAGGTATGTTTAGGGGAGAGTCATGGTGGACTGCTTCTAGTCAAGCAGCCGAGAATGTATATGCGTCCATTTATTTTATTTGGATTTCTATGTCGATGTTATGGATAGGTGCTATTGGAGGTCGAGTTTATGCAGAAAAAAAGACTGGAATAATAGCGAAAAAAGATAATGAGAAAAGGGAAAATTTTCGTATACATCTCCAGATTGTAGCGGAAATTGTGTTTTATTCGACAATGTGCTTCTTTTTGATTCAGGAAGGTGAAAAATTATTATATATGTTGGGAAAAACATATACAGAGTATTATGTAAGTTTTCATAGTCAGCTTCCAGGAATAATTTATACAATTGCTTCGTTTATGAAATATAGTTTATGTATATTTCTAGCAACGTTTCCAAGTAAAAAGAGAGCATTTATACCGTTAGCATTATATGTGATTTCAGCAATACCAGAATTAATAATAGGCGTTAGAAATCCAATTATGTTAAACTGTTTATTTGTATTTCTTTATTATGCAATTAGAGACATATGCAGAGATAAAGAAAAATGGATTGGACGAGTTGAAAAAATTCTGACATGTATTGTAGCACCAGCATCTTTAATATTTATGACAGTATATGCCTATATAAGAAGTGGGCTTGGAATTGCTAATCGGAATATTTTTCAACTGTTTATGGATTTCTTTTATGGTCAGGGTGTTACGTTTAATGTATTAGGAATTGGGTATGGATACCAGACAAGTCTTCCAGAACGAGTTGGGAGAAATTACACCTTTGGAGGAATTATTGATTATATTGTTCATGGAAGAAATTGGACAAATGTTATGGGGAACGCAAAGGATTGCCTGATGGAAACAATATTATCAATGGAGTAGAAAGCAATAGTTTGGCACATAATCTGGCATATGTTACAAGAACCGAAGATTATCTAAAGGGTCAAGGATGGGGGACATCCTATATGTTGGAAAATTATATTGATTTTGGGTATGTAGGATTGATTATTTTCAATTTAGTATTAGGGTTTCTATTTATTTACATGTTAAGAAGGTTTGAAAAAAATATGCTGGTTGATACAATAACGTTGATAGCTCTTACAAGTATTTTTTTTATACCACGAGCAGAAGCAACAGGATGGTTGACCTTTATAGTAACAATTCAGTTTTGGGCATGTGTTATAGCTTGTTATTTAGGAGCGTATATTTGTACAAAGTGTAGATGGTTACAGAATATTTTAAAGATGCTGCATTTGTATCCCAAATGCAAGAATTAAGATGTTTGTAAGCTAATATAGAAACTAATTTTGAGAGAATAAAAGAGAGGGATGATGATATGAAAATTAGAATGAAAAATTAATTTCATTAGGCTTGATAGTATCTATATTTAGTAATAGTCTACTTATAGTAAGAGCAGAAAATTCATATCAAAATAATACAGAATCTTCAACTATTTATAGTGAGATGTATAGTATAGATGAGAATATGGAGTACGGTTCTGTGAAAGAAACACGGGAGGAAAAACAAACAGAACAGCCTATAGATAAAAAAGATAGTACATCTGGACAAAATGAATTAGAGCTACAAAACAAAAAAGGATTTTTGATAAGCTCTGAAAAAATAGAGCTTCAGGTTGGAGAAAAAGCTCGTTTTTACATAATATCTATGTCAGATAATTCAGAGTGTTTTCCAGTGCTAACTTTATCAGATAGCAGTTTGGCACAGATATCAGAAGTTGCTTTAGAACAAGCGTCTGAGGAAGAGAATGGAAAAGCCTTGCTGGAAAATGCTCCGTCAAATGCAAAATGGTATGAGGTTACAGCAAATGCTGCGGGAAATGTGAGCGTTACAGTTGAATATGAGGGTGTTCAAAAAGAAATTGAGATTCTGATTCATGGAGCAGAGATAGACAAAATGCAGAGGAAAATACTGCGCATGAGAATGAGACGATTCTATCACAGAGGATTTCTGATGGTTGGTCTCAAGATGGATTGTATTATTACATCGATGGCGTGCCGGTGAAAGGGATTGCGGAAATCAAAGGAGTCTTGTACTATTTTGATGCTGCCACTGGAAGATTATGCAAGAAAGCACAGTGGATTGATCAGGATGGAAAGCGTTACTTCTGCAATGCGGAAGGAATTTTATATAGGAACCAGTTTATTAAGTTTGGAACCATCTATTATTATATGGGAAGCGACGGAAGTATGCAGACAGGAAATTGTCAAAGCAAAACGATGGTCGCCTCGTATTATATTAGGAGAAGATGGAACGGTACAGAAAAAAGCACAGTGGATCGAGCAGGATAGGGAAACGATATTTCTGCAATGCGGAAGGAATTTTGTATCAAACCGGTTTATTAAATTCGGAGATACATACTATTACTGTGGAAATGATGCAGCGATTGTAAAAGGTACAACTCAGGCAGTAAACGGAGTGCTTTATCGATTTGATAGTAATGGTATTATGATCAAAGAAGGTGGATGGGGAGAATACAAAGGCAACAAGTATTACAAGAATCCTGCAACTGGTTTTCCGTATAAAAATCAGTGGGTAACTTTTGGGAGAATATGGTATTACGCGAACTCCAATGGCTTTATGGTAAGTGGCTGGCAGACAATTGGAGGATATAAGTATTATTTTTATTATGACACAAAATATATGGCCAGAAATGCAGTAATTGAGGGTATTAAAATAGGTGATGATGGGCGAGTAGTGGCTTATGGGACTCGCATGTCAAGTTTTACTACAGTTTCTACAAATAATGCTAATGGTACATATAATATGAGTAAAGCGTTAAAGAGTTTTAACCAAGTTGTCATTCAGCCAGGGCAGACTATTTCATTTTTTGATATTGCAGGTCCATGTGGAAAAGCAGAAGGATATTTACCAGCTGGTGTAGTTGGCGGTATTGGATATGGCGGAGGAATTTGTCAAGCAAGTACAACACTGTATGGGGCAGCTCTTAGAGCAGGTCTTACAATTGTAGAAAGAAGAAATCACTCTGTTCCATCAACTTATGTTCCGATAGGACAGGATGCAATGGTCAACTATGGAAGCTCAGATTTGAAAATCAGAAATGATTTTAATTTTCCGGTGAAACTTGTTACCTATACAAAGGGAAAAACATTATATGCAGAAGTATGGGGGACACAGCCAAGCTGGTACGATTACATATCGATAGAATCTTGGTGGAGTGGAAGCAGAAGTGCAGTCGCATATAGAAAATATATTAAAAATGGCCAAGTTGTAAAAACAGAACAATTACCAAGTTCATACTATTAAAAGAACTTCTAAAAACTTAAGAATCTCTTACCCCCCTTGAGAAACCCTCTGATTTATGGTATAAACTTATTTTGAGATAGATGAGTATTGTTTGACCAAACTGGAGTGAATTATGAAGAGATTATGTTTTGTAGAATATGATATGACAGTAACAGGAGGCGTTGAGCAAGTGACGACATCACTTGCCAACGCTTTTTGTGATGCATATGAGGTATATATATATGGCATTTTTGGAAAAGGGAAACATGTTCCGTACGATCTGGATCCGAGAATTCACTATCGAGCGGAACTGGCAGAAGACTGCAGAATCCGAAAACGGATCACAAGTGTATTTAAACCATTTAAGGAGTATATAAAAGAAAATGAGATTGATGTAGTATTCCTAATGGAGAATCATCCGGCAATTACCGTATCACCGGTTCGATTTTTTACAAAGGCAAAATATGTATTTTGTGACCATGGTGCCTTGATGAATGAGTGGGAGAAGAAAGATATTACAGCATTTCGCTTTTGGGATGGTTTGATTTCTCATAAGATTGTGACATTGACAGAACAGACACGTCAGGATTATATCAAAAGGTTCAAGACAAATCCGAAAAAAATTCGGAGCATCTATAATTGGATACCGGAAGAAGTATTAAAGGCAAGAAGACCGTATGATAGCACATCAAAAAAGATTATTACAGTTGGAAGATTCAGCGAGGAAAAAGGACATGATATGCTGGTAGAAGCAGCGAAGCTTGTGTTGCCGAAATATCCGGACTGGCAGTGGGATCTTTATGGAACAGGAGATACACTTGATGAGATTCGGAAGAAGATAGAAGAATATGGATTGGAGAAGCAATTGATTCTAAAGGGCAATGTAAAGGATGTATATCAGGTATATGGAGACTATGCATTTCTTGTGCTGCCGTCATATCGGGAGGGGCTTCCACTTGTACTCTTAGAGGCAAAAGCGTTGGGACTTCCGATGATAAGTTTTGATATTACAACCGGACCAAATGAGATTATCAAAGACGGAAAAGATGGATATTTGATACCACCATATGATATTCAAAAGATGGCGGAGAGAATAGAAAAATTCATAACGGATGAAGCGCAACGGGTGTCATTTTCAAAAAATACAGAAGATGGTATAGAGAAATTTGAAAAGAAACAGATTTATGATCAGTGGGTACAACTAATCGAAGAATTGACTGGGGAGAATTAAAAATGAGAATATTACAAATTGGATTATCCCATAATCCAGGTGGAGTAGAGAGTTTCGTAATGAATTATTATAGAGAACTTGTGAAATATGGTGTGCAGTTTGATTTTATCAGCATGTATGACAGTCTTGCGTATGAGGATGAGATAAAGTCTTTGGGAGGAACAGTTTTCTATATTTCCAATGTGAAAAGGCATCCGATTCGTTTTCGAAGAGAACTTTTAAAGATATTGAAAGAGGGGAAATATGCTGCAATTCATGTGAATATGCTGTCTGCGGCAAACATTGTACCACTGGAAATTGGGAAAAAAGCAGGGGTGCCAAAAGTGATCGCACATTCCCACAATTCTTCTACACCAGGGCTGCTGAGAAATATACTGCACCGTTTGAACAAGCCGCGGATTTTACATTATGCCACTGATTTTTTTGCATGCAGTAAAGTTGCGGGAAAATGGTTGTTTGATGAGAAAACTATGCGAAGTGACCGATTTCATATCATCCACAATGCACTGCATGTAGAAAAATTTTTTTACCATGAAACGATCAGACAAAAGATCAGAGAAGAACTTGGTGTGGAGAATCGGTTTGTAGTTGGACATGTGGGTAGGTTTGAAGAACAGAAAAATCATGAATTTCTGGTTGATATATTTAATGAGATTGCGAAAGAGCGTGAAGATGCAGTTTTGCTGCTTATAGGGGATGGAGAGTTAAAAGAACAAATTACTGCGAAAGTACAGGAATATGCAATAGAAAATCAGGTACAGTTTTTTGGGAGTCAGAAAGGACATTCCGCAGTTATGGAATGCGATGGATGTATTTGTGTTTCCGTCGCTGTTTGAAGGTCTGCCGTTAGTTGCATTGGAAGCGCAGGCATCCGGAGTTTACAGTGTGATGGCGGATACGATCAGCAAAGAAGTAAAAATTACAGATGCAGTAACGTTTTTGCCATTGGATCATAATGCAAAAGAATGGAAGGAGTATATTTTGGAACTGGGAAGTGTTGGGAGAACGGAAGTTCAAAATGCTATTATAAAGGAACAGTTTCAATGTGCTGGATATGATATTATGACAGCTGGAAAACAGTTATTGGAATATTATAAGAAATAAAAGTGATGGAGGAAAATTATGCCAAAAATCAGTGTGATAGTGCCGGTATATAAAGTAGAAAAATATATTCATAAGTGTGTGGATTCTATTTTAAATCAGACGTTTTCGGATATTGAAGTTATTTTGGTAGATGACGGAACTCCGGACAGATGCGGGGAAATCTGTGATGCATACGGAGAACAGGATTCGAGGGTAAAAGTGATACATAAGGAAAATGGTGGATTGAGTGATGCAAGGAATGCAGGAATGCCACATGCGTCAGGGGAATATATCATTTTTATAGACAGTGATGATTATATTGAGTCAGATATGCTAGAATATATGTATACCCGGCTGACAGAGGCAGGAGCTGATATGGCGACGTGTGGACTCTACGAGGTTTACAGTGACCGTATTGAACAACAGAAAGAGGAAAAAGATTTTGTGTGTAGTGGGGAAGAGGCATTTCGATGTATTCTGCAGGGGCACACAATTCGCGGAGAAATTTGGAATAAACTGATTCGCAGAAGCTGCATTGAAGATCTGCGCTTTCCAAAAGGAAAGCTATATGAAGATATTTACTTTACTGTGGATATGATGCAGAGAATCAAGAAAGTTGCGGTGGGTACGAAACCGAAATATTATTATCTACACAGAGAGGACAGTATCACAGGAAAGCCATATCGACCACAATTATATGATATTATAGACGGATATACGAAAAATTACAAAGTAGTGCAGAAAGCATTTCCGTCATTGACGGAAGAAGCAGAGTGCCTTTGGTTATGGTCGCGCTTTATTGTACTTGATAAGATGCTTTTGGAAGAAAACTATCGAACCATTGAGGGCAGAAAAGAGTTGGTTTTATTCATACGAAGGCATATGATTCGAATCCTAAAAAATAAGTATTTTAATCGTAATCGAAAAATATCGGCAATGATATTATTTTTAAATCTGGAATTGTATCGCAAATTAGTCTTTATCAGTGAGGAAAAGAAAAAGTAAATGATGAAAAATATGCATATTTGATCAAAGCGCATCATCAGTTTGCATTATTAAGAAAATTGCTGATGTTGCTTGATGATGAGAGAAATGACATTTATATTCATATAGGAATGGATGTAAGGTTTGAACGAGAAGAACTTAAGGGTGTGGTGAAAAAATCTGCTTTGCATTTTGTGGAGAACGTCCGTGAACAGTGGGGAGGATATAGTCAGATTCAAAGTGAGCTGATTTTATTTCAGGCAGCGTGGGAACATGGCTATGAATATTATCATTTGATAAGTGGTGTGGATTTACCGATTAAGACGCAGGATGAGATACATGAATTTTTCCGTGAGCACTACGGAAAAGAATTTATCTATTTTTGTCCCAAAACGTTTTGGGAGGAATCCAGATATAAATATGAACAATATTACTGGCTGCAGGAGAAAATTGGACGAGAAGGACATGGATTTCTTCGGTTTGTAGAAAAAGTATCACTGTTTTTGCAGAGGAGAATTGGCATAAAGCGTCATATGGAGAGCATGGAGTACTGTCTTGGGGCAAATTGGGTGAGCATTACACATGAATTAGTGGGATTTATTTTAGAAAATAAGGAACTTATCTATAAGATGTTTCATGCGACACTTTGCGCAGATGAGTTTTTTATACAGACACTTGTCTGGAATTCAGGTAAATACAGAAAAAAAGTCTTTTCGCTGGAAGATGACTATTTTGCCAGCCTGCGTCTGATTGATTGGAAAACGAGGGAATCCATATGTATGGAGAGAGAATGATTATGAGGAACTGATGCAAGCACCACATTTGTTTGCGCGTAAATTTGATGAGACAGTGGATGCTGCTGTTATAGAGAAAGTTTTTAATACGATTATGGATAGACAAAGGAAAGGTAAATCATATGAGAAGTGAACAGGCATTTAAGAATATGGTCGCAAATCTATTTTTGCAGGTCATCGTATTTGCATCCGGAATTATATTGCCAAGATTTTTTCTGGAAGCGTATGGCTCAAACATAAATGGAATGATTACTTCGATCAATCAGTTTTTAGCATATTTGGGACTTGCGGAGGCTGGGGTTGGAACGGCGTCTGTAGTTGCCTTGTATGCACCGCTTGCAAATAACAATACAAAAGAAGTAAATGGAGTCTTGTCTGCTGCAAGACGTTTCTATAACCGTTCGGGGATGCTGTTTCTCGGACTGGTAGGAGTGCTTACAGTAGTGTATCCATTTATGATTTCCGGACAGCTTGATAACACACTTGTAAGAAGTATGATCTTAGTGCTGGCGAGCAGTACACTTGTGGATTATTTCTTTTTGGGAAAATACAGAGTATTGCTGACAGCAAACCAAGAGGGCTATATAGTGGCTCTGATTCAGTCAGCAGGAACGCTTGTGAATATGGTTTTATCCATTGCACTGATTTATCAGGGGGCAAATGTATTATGGGTAAAGGCAGTTGCCACAGGGGTGTATATGCTGCGACTTTTCTTGGTAAAGCGCTATGCAAAGAAACGCTATCCAGAACTTGATTTTCATGTAGAACCGTCTACTTCTGCTTTGACTCAGAGAGGGGCTGCACTTCTCCACCAAGTTGTTGGAATTATCGTAAACAATACAGATGTTGTTTTGCTGACGATTCTCCTTGGCAAAGGTTCCTTGTTAGAAGTGAGTGTATATGGTGTGTACAATTTAATTGTATATGCAGTTAACATGCTTTTGACATCTTTCTCAAACGGATTGACGGCAGGTTTTGGAGAGGTGATCTCAAAAGGGGAAAGTGAGACACTGAGAAAAAGTTATTCAACCTATGAATACATGTATATCATTATTTTGTTTATAGTAACGGTCTGCATGGGAGTGTTGATTTTACCTTTTGTGTCTGTCTATACAATGAATATGACCGACACGAATTATATGAGACCGGTTATCGCAGGACTGTTTACGGTGATTGTACTTTTGCAGAATATAAGAATCCCGGGACTTACGATCATCTGTGCAGCGGGACATTATAAAGAGACACAGTATCAGGCAATTTTGGAAGCAGTAATCAATATTATTGTATCTGTTTTATGTATTCATAAATTTGGAATGGCGGGAGTTCTGTTTGGAACAGCGTGCTCGTATGCATACCGCTCTGTTGAAGTTATGATTTATAACCATAAGAAACTGGTTAAAGGTTCTGGTGGGAAATCATTAGCAAGAGTGTTGAGAAATCTTGTGATGAGTATTCTTTTGATTTTTGCAGGAATCAAATTTGTACCACAGCAGATGGATTCTTTTATTATTTGGTTTGTATATGCACTGGCTGCCGGAGTTGTGAGTGCTGTGGCAATAGTAGTAGTGAATATGGGATTTGAACCGAAGGAATTCAAGGCACTGATAAAACGGGTGACTGGAATTATACGTAAATAAGTTGAGAAGGGGAAAAATTATGAGTGAGATAGCAGTATTAATACCATGTTACAATGAAAGTATCACAATTAAAAAAGTAATTGAAGACTATAAGAAGGCATTGCCAGAGGCCACAATTTATGTGTATGACAATAATTCAACAGATGGCACGGATGAAATTGCAAGAGCAGCAGGTGCGGTAGTCAGATATGAATATCGTCAGGGAAAGGGAAATGTCATCAGGAGTATGTTCCGTGAGATTGATGCGGACTGCTATCTGATGATTGACGGAGATGATACATATCCGGCAGAGCACGCGAGAGAGATGGTGGACAAAGTATTGAACAAAGGTGTGGATATGGTAATCGGCGACCGTCTCTCATCTACCTATTTTACAGAAAATAAGAGACCATTTCATAATATGGGAAACCGGACAGTGCGTTTTTTTAATCAACAAGCTATTCGGAAATGAGGTCAAAGATATCATGACGGGATACAGGGCATTCAGCAGGATGTTTGTAAAGTCGTTCCCGGTATTGTCAAAAGGGTTCGAGATAGAAACGGAGATGACTATTCATGCAGTGGACAAGAACTTCTTGCTTGAGGAAATTCCAGTTGTTTATAGAGACAGACCGGAGGGAAGTGATTCGAAACTGAATACGTTTTCTGATGGAATGAAAGTGTTAAAGACAATTGCGACGTTGTTTCGAGAATATCGCCCGTTTGCGTTTTTCTCTCTGATAGCGGCAGTGCTATGGACAATCACCTTGATTTTGTTTGTCCCGGTATTTGT
>ENA-OPZZ01001998-OPZZ01001998.1-human-gut-metagenome-genome-assembly--contig:-NODE-1998-length-11023-cov-5.575716_pt1 | contig 11023 bp, 13 predicted proteins | sample MGYA00242487_ERZ504511 | MGnify/ENA primary metagenome ERZ504511 (study PRJEB26092, sample SAMD00036241) | human gut metagenome | host: Homo sapiens | study: EMG produced TPA metagenomics assembly of... | reverse complement strand
GGCGGGATGGGCAGCGAGAGCAGCAGTTCGTTGTCCCGGCTCTGGAACAGGCCCGGAATAGCTGGTAAAGGCGCTGGCCAGCACGCGTCACCAGCAGCGCCCGTGCAGCCCCATAGAGGCAAAACTACAGCCAGTCCAGCCCGTCCGGGAGCAGCACCGAAGCCAGCGGCAGGGCCATGCCCGCAAAGCAGAGCATGAGCACCACCACCAGCACGGCAAACAGCAGCGCATACCCCACGGCCGATGCCCGGGACCGCGCTTTGCCGGTCTTGCTGCTGCGGAGAAAGGCCGCGCCCAGCTCCCGCAGCTGCTTGCGGAGCAATGCACGGATCATCATGCCTGCGCCTCCGTGCCTTCCAGTTCCAGAAAGACCTCTTCCAGACTGTCATCGCCGCGCACCTCGTCCATGGAACCGGCCCGCACCAGCCGCCCGGCCCGGATGATGGCCACCCGGTCGCAGAGCTTTTCGGCCACCTCCAGCACATGAGTCGAGAAGAAGATGGCCCCGCCGCCGTCGCAGAAGCGGCGCATCAGGGTCTTGAGCTGGTGTGCCGCCAACGGGTCCAGCCCCACAAAGGGCTCGTCCATGAGGATGAGCTTCGGCTCGTGGAGCAGGGCCGAGATGATGGCCAGCTTCTGCTTCATGCCGTGGGAGTATGCGCTGATGGGCTGGGCCAGGTCCTGCGTGAGGTCGAACTGGTCGCCGTAGGACCGGATGCGCTCGGCACGCTCCCGTGCCCCCACGGCAAAGATATCCGCGATGAAGTTCAGGTACTGGATGCCGGTCATGTATTCGTACAGGTCCGGGTTGTCCGGCAGATAGGCCAGCCGCCGCTTGCATTCCAACGGGTCATCCTGCACCGAGATGCCGTCCACCGTAATGCGGCCGTCGTCGAACTGCTGGATGCCGCAGCAGCACTTGAGTGTGGTGGTCTTGCCTGCGCCGTTGTGGCCGATGAATGCGCAGATCTCGCCGGGACGGATGTGCAGGCTGAGGTCCTGCACGGCCGCCTTGCCGCCGTAGGTCTTGGTCAGATGTTCGATGTTGAGCATAAAGTGCCCTCCTTTGTCCGGGGCAGTGCGCCCCTCTGCCCTTAGAATATACCTTCCACAAGGGGGAAGGTCAAGGGTGACCGGTCCGCGGCCGGTCAGAGTGCAATAATTTACAGTTTCTTCAAAGATGCCCCTTGCAAAAGTACAAAAAAATGGTATACTAATACAACGAACTGAACGGAGAAAGGAGGCGCGCAGCATGGCACCCACCAAGGAGCGCCCGGCGACCAAAACCATCGCCACCAACCGCGAAGCGCGCCACGAGTATTTCGTTCTGGAAGCGCTGGAGACCGGCGTTGAGCTCAAGGGCACCGAGGTCAAAAGCCTGCGGGCCGGCGGGGTCAACCTGAAGGACAGCTGGGTGGACATTGAGGACGGCGAACTGCTGGTCAAGGGAATGCACATCACGCCCTACGACCACGGCAACATCTTCAACCAGGACCCTCTGCGTGTCCGGCGGCTTCTGGCACACAAAACGAGATCCGGCGGCTGCACCAGCAGTGCAAGCTGCAGGGATACACGCTGGTGCCGCTTTCGCTCTATTTCAAACATGGCCGCGTAAAAACTGGAACTGGGCCTTTGCAAGGGCAAAAGCTCTACGACAAGCGAGCCGACGCCGCCCAGCGCGACGCCAAGCGTTCCATCGACCGCGCCATGAAATCCAACGGCAAGTACTACTGATCGTTTCAGACGGTTTCCCTGAAGCGGAACTTCTCCTGTTTTTCGTGCATTGCAAGGTGCACTTTTATGGGGGCGTAAAGGTTTCGACGGGGGGAGCAAGGTCTGGGCAGCGGGTAGCAGTGGGGGAACTGCTCTATAACTCCTCCAAAAAATTAACTGACAACAATAATTATCAGTTGCTCGCAGCCTGAGTGCTGCGCGTCTCGCCCACTCTTGTGTCGTGTGGGGTCGGGGCGTCCTTTAGACACAGCACCTGAACGGACCTAAGCTTTGCGGACCGGCAGGAACTCATGAAGCTACCAAAGCGCTAGCCTGACGATCGGCGTGGCGCGGCGGGAATGTTGTAGATCGCCTGCACCCGGAGATACCTACACTGAGCTCTTTTCGGACATGGGTTCGACTCCCATCGCCTCCACCAACCGCAACGCGGTAGAACCCGCAGAATCTGGCGTTAAATCGCTGGGTTCTGCGGGATTTTTGTTTGTAGAGAAGGGAGCGGAAGGATACTCTTGACAATAGAGGATATATCCGCTATACTGGATATGAGATAAATCCGCTATTTGAAGGAAGTACGGCCATGCAGGAATATGAAATTGAATTTTACGATAAGCCCGATGGCTCTGAGCCTGCGAAAGAGTTTATCCTGAGTCTGGATAAGAAAATGCAGGCCAAGGTTTTGCGTACAGTCGCCCTGCTCCGTGAAGAAGGGCCATTTTTAAGAGAACCCTATTCCAAAGCACTGGACGATGGAATTTTTGAGATCCGCACTAAATTTGGCTCAGACATCACCCGTGTGCTGTACTTCTTCGTGATCGGTAAAAGGGTGATCCTTACAAATGGCTTTATCAAAAAGACTCAGAAAACACCTGCTTCGGAGATCACACTGGCAAAACAATATCGCATAGAGTATCTTACCCGAAAGGAGAATTCCAAATGACAAACTTCAATGATTTTTTGAATGAACAGATGAAAGACCCTGAATTCAAGGCCGAATGGGACGCACTTGACCCGGAATTTTCCGTGATCGAAGCCATGCTCAAGGCGCGCAAGGAAAGCGGCTTGACCCAGAAGCAGCTCTCGGAGCGCACGGGCATTGCACAGACCGACATCAGCAAGCTGGAACGTGGAAACGCGAATCCGTCGCTTCGCACCCTACAGCGGCTTGCAGCCGGAATGGGAATGAAAGTTAAAATCGAGTTTGTTCCCGCATCTGCAAAATGATTTGGCATCGGATATGGTTTAGCCTGTCTGCCAACAAAAACCACCCGAAAACTTGCGTTTCCGGGTGGTTTTTTTGTGCCTGCAATATTATTTTGTACTGTCACGCCAGATCCGGCAGGATATCCGACCACAGAGCCTGCTCCTGCCGCAAGGCATCGAAGCAGCAGTCCAGATACATTTTGTTGACCGCTGCAAAAATGGTGCTGCGCAGCAGCAGACGCTCGTCGTTGAGCACAGTCTCCGGCTGGGCTGCTTTGCTGCCGAACACCACGGAAAGACTGGCCTCCAGTTCCTCGCAGAAGATATCGTAGGCTGTCCCGGCGGAGCAGTGCTCCCGCTGCATTTTGAACAGGGTGTCGATATTTTCGATCGAGAGCACCGTTTTGGAGACTGCAATGTACATCAGGGATGCGATCTGATCCCGGGTGTATTTTTTGCGGATGGGGTGATCCACCACCCCTTTTTTGACGTAGTTGCTTACCATAGAGGGGGTCAGTTCCACCCCGCAGAAGCTGCGGAAGTAGCCGTTGACGAACTGCACCGTCTGGTCCAGATACAGCCCTACCGAGGGGAGATCGTTGTACCGGGGCAGGGCAAAGCCCGCAGCACACGCCGCAACGCGGAGTTTGGTTTCAGCTTTCATAGTATCTTGTTCCGTTCATGCTCCTGCACTTTTTGCAAGCAGGAACGTTGTTTTTGTGCAAAGGAAGGGCAATTGCTTTCCGCAAAAGCACTTCTGCCTGTAAAATAGTATACTGCATTTTGAAAAAATGGTCAACGGGCAACGAAAACTTTGTAAAAGAATTTGAAAAAACAGTTGACAGGGTTTTGAAAAACTGCTATGATGGTCACAAACAAAGGAATGACCGCGGCATTGCGCCGCTTGAAAGTGGAGAAAAATATGAAAAGCAAGATCATTGTAGATTCCTCTGCAAATGTGTACCAGCTCCCCGATGTGGATTTTGCCTGCGTGCCGCTGAAGATCCTGACCGATGAGCAGGAGTATGTGGACACCGAAGAGGTGGATGCCCCCGCGCTGGCTCAGATGATGCGCACCTATAAGGGCCGCACCAGCACCTCCTGCCCCAACATCTCGGACTGGCTCACCGCCTACGAGGGCGCAGACGAGGTGTACGTTGTGACCATTACCGGTACGCTGTCCGGTGCCTATAACGCTGCACTGCTGGCGGGCGAGGAGTACGAGCAGAGCCACGAGGGCGCGCGGGTCTTTGTGCTGGACAGCCTGTCTACTGGTGCGGAGTCCCGGCTGCTGGTGGAGCGTTTGGCGGCGCTGATCAAGGCCGGCAAGCCCTTTGATACCGTATGTGAGGAGATCCGGGCGTACCATGAGCACACTCATCTGCTGTTTGCGCTGGAATCTCTGGCAAACCTTGCCCGCAATGGCCGCGTGAAGCCCGCTGTGGCTGCTGTGGCGCGGATGCTGGGCATCCGGGTCATCGGGCAGGCCAGCGATGCCGGTGATCTGGAGGTTCTGTGCAAGACCCGCGGCGAGCACGGTGCACTGGAGCGCATGGTGCTGGAAATGAAGGCGCACGGCCTGACCAACGGCCGGGTGCATATCGACCACTGCTGCAACGCTGCCGCTGCGGAGCGGCTGAAGCACATGGTCCATGCCGTGTTCCCGGAGGCCAAGGTGGAGGTAGGCACCTGCGGCGCGCTGTGCAGCTACTATGCGGAGTACGGCGGCCTGATGGTGGGCTACGAGGATAACGAAGCACCCACCGTCTGAGCAGAAAATATAGAATAAGATCTTGATTCACCGGGGCATCTGCGGACGCTCCGGTGAATTTTTTTACGAGGAATAATTCCGGTGCACCCGACACCAAAAACTTGCAAAGGGTGAAAAACCGCGTTATACTTAACCGTATTGAAACACGGAAAGGGGAGATGGTATGCTGTTTCGGTTGCCGATCGTCAAGTTTTTCAACCGCATCCTCAACCGCATCACGGTCACGGTGGTGCTGGTGGCGCTGCAGCTTGCATGGCTGGCGTGGGTGTTTTTTGCCCTCACCACCGGCACGGCGCGGGTGTGGGTCACCGGGGTGCTCAATGGGTTAAGCCTGCTGATCATTCTGTATCTGGTGCGCAAGGACGAAAACAGCGCCTATAAGGTGGGCTGGATCGCCCTCATCGGGCTGTTGCCGCTGCTGGGCGGGGCACTGTATCTGGCCTTTGGCAACAAGCGGCCCTCCCGCCGTCTGCGCAGCAAAATGCAGGCGGTGGAGCAGGCGCACCGGGCAGACCGCGCCCAGCAGCCCGGACAGACCGCCGGGCTGTGCGATGAAAACCGGGGCGTGAGCCGCTACCTGACCCAATACGGCTGCTATCCTGCATGGAAGAACACCACCGCCCGGTATTTTTCCTGCGGTGAGGCCATGTACCCGGCATTGCTGGCCGACCTTGAAAAGGCAGAGAAGAGCATCTTTCTGGAGTTTTTTATCATCAGTCAGGGCAAGATGTGGCAGGGCGTGGAGGACATTCTGCGGCGCAAAGCGGCGCAGGGGGTGGACGTGCGGCTGATCTACGATGACTTCGGCAGCCTGCTGGGTCTGCCCAAGGACTTTGTGGTGCGCATGGAGCGGGCGCATATCCGCTGCATCCCCTTTAACCCGGTGGTGCCGCTGCTCTCGCTGGTGATGAACCACCGCGACCACCGCAAGATCGTGGTGATAGACGGCAAAGTAGCCTACACCGGCGGCATCAATCTGGCAGACGAATATATCAACGCGATCACCCGCTTCGGCTACTGGAAGGACGCGGGCCTGCGCATCGAGGGCACTGCGGTGTGGAACTTTACCGTAATGTTTCTGGATTTCTGGAACGCCTTCCGGCCCTTTGAGCAGGATTACAGCGCCTTCCGTCCGCAGCTTGCGGTGCTGCCCGCCAGCGATGGAGTAGTACAGCCCTACGCAGACAGCCCGCTGGACGAAGAGCCGGTGGCAGAAACGGTCTATCTGGATATTCTGGCACAAGCACAGCAGTACGTTTATTTTTATACGCCCTATCTCGCCATCGGCGAGGAGATGCTGGACGCGCTGCGCAACGCCGCCAAGCGCGGGGTGGATGTGCGGCTGGTGCTGCCGGGCATCCCGGACAAAAAGCTGGTGTTCCGGCTGAGCCGCTCGTACTATCTGCCCCTGCTGCGGGCGGGGGTGCGTATCTACGAGTACACCCCGGGCTTTCTCCACGCCAAGTGCTGCGTCAGCGATGACCGCGCGGCGGTGGTGGGCAGCATCAATATGGACTACCGCAGTATGTTTCTGCACTTCGAGTGCGGGGTGCTGCTGCTGCAAAACAGCCAGGTGCTGACCCTGCGGGACGATGTGCGCCGCACCCTGCCCCAGTGCCGGGAGGTGCAGTGCGCGGACTGCCGCACCGGTCTGGTGGGTACGGTGCTGGACAGCGTGCTGCGGCTGTTAAGCCCGCTGATGTAAACATTTGCTCATAAAACCCGCGCGGCGGGGTACACTAGCTCCAAAGCCTGCGTCTGCAATGCAGGCACGGAAAGGGAGCGTATGTGACGATATGAAACAGGCATCGCGTTGGTTTTTGTGCTGCACGCTGGCGGCAGCACTGACATTGACCGGCTGTGGCGGGGGAAACTCCGGCAGCAGCTCCGGTTCTGTGAGCGGCAGCACCTCTGTGGGCAGCAGCGCGGCGCAAAGCGCGGCGTGGCGCACCGGGCTGGGGGTCCTGACCGAGACGACCGGCACAGACCGTGCGGGCAACATCCACACCGTAGCGGCTGCCGTGCTGCTGGATGCAGACGGCAAGCTGGCCGGGGTAACACTGGACGAGTTGGAGCTTTCAGTCAGTGCGGACAGCACCGGCAAGGTGACCACCCCCACCGACACCCGCACCAAGCGCCAGAAAGGGAAAGACTACCCACTGGCAGAGGTGTCCGGTCTGAAAAAGGGCTGGGCAGAGCAGGCAGATGCCTTTGGCAGCTGGCTTGAGGGCAAGACTCCGGACGAAGTGAAGAAGCTGAAAACGGATGCGGACGGCAAGCCCACGGAGGCAGACCTTCTCTCCGGCTGCACCATCGCGGTGGACCGTTACCGGGATGCTGTTGTCCGCGCCTGCGAGAATGCACAGGTGCTGGGTGCTGCCCGGGGCGATACGGTCAAACTGGGTGTAGAGGTGGCCGAAATGCCACAGGGGCTTGCGGGCACAGACGACAAGGACGCGCAGGTGCAGGCTAAGATCACGCTGGCGGTGGTGACCATGGACGAGAACGCCCGGGTGACCAGCGCCATCGGCGATATGACCGAGCCGGAGCTTTCCGTCAGCGCGGATGGTACTGTGTCTGCCCCGCGGGAGCCGGTGTACACCAAAAACGAGCTGGGCGACCGTTACGGAATGCGCAGCGCAAGCGCGTTAGGCAAGGAATGGTACGAGCACAGCGCAGGCTGGTGCGGCTATCTGAAGGGCAAAAACGCCGTGGAGATCGGCAAGCTCTCCGCAGACGGCACGGATGCCGACCTGAAGGCGCTGTGCACCATCTCAGTTACCGACCTGCAAAAAGCGGCGCTGAAGGCCATGGCGGAGCAGTAATCATAAAAACAGGATGTCCCTCTGCACAAAAAGTGCGGGGGGATTTTTTATGGATACCCCCTCAGGCGCAAAGCCGGAAGGGGTATGTGCACACTTTCCCACAAAAAGCGGGCTTACAGGCGGGGCAAAGCAGTGCATTGTGCAAAAAATAAAGGTTTCCTCTTGCAAAACGGCGACAAACGCGCTATTCTATAACCACAGTTTACCACTTTAGCATGGTAAAATGGTAAATCGAGAGGGAAGCGGGACGCAGAACGTCCCCCATGGGAGGAAAAAGATATGAAACTCAAGCGTATTGCAAGTGCATTTCTGGCCGGTGCTCTGGCACTGAGCCTTGCAGCCTGCGGCGGCAGTGCATCCACCTCTGCTGCGGCATCTGCTTCCGGCAGCGCAGCCGGTTCGACTTCTTCCGCAGCGGGCAGCGATCTGGACTACATCAAGGGCAAGGGCAAAATGGTCATCGGCTATACCGTGTACGAGCCCATGAACTACACCGACGCCGACGGCAACTTTACCGGCTTTGATACCGAACTTGCCACTGCTGTGTGCGCAAAGCTGGGCGTAGAGCCGGAGTTCGTGGAGATCAACTGGGACACCAAGGTGGTGGAGCTGGACGCCAAGAGCATCGACTGCATCTGGAACGGCATGACCCTGACCGAAGATATCATGGCAAACACCGCCACCACCAAGGCCTACGCCAAGAACGCACAGGTCGTGGTGGTCAAGGAGAGCACCGCCTACACCTCCACCGCCGACCTTGCCGGTAAGACCGTGGTGGCTGAGGCGGGTTCTGCCGGTGAAGCCGCCATTCAGGGCGATGAGAACCTTGCAAAGGCAGACTACGTTTCCAAGAGCGTGCAGACCGACTGCCTGATGGAAGTGGCTGCCGGTACGGCAGATGCCGCTGTGCTGGATCTGACCCTTGCCAACGCCATGATCGGGGAAGGCACCGACTATGCAAGCCTGAAGATCGTGGACGAGCTGAACGCCGAGGAGTACGGCGTGGCCTTCCGCAAGGGCAGTGATGCCGCCGCCGCAGTGGACGCCGCCTTTGACGAGCTGAAGGCTGACGGCACCATGCAGGCACTGGCCGAGAAGTACGAGCTGGCGCTGGCCGACTGAGCCGGGCGTAAAACAAAACGATAGATGGGTGTGTTTTTGTGTCTGTGATCCTTGGGCGCCTTTCCGGCGCGTTCCTGCTCAACTGTGAGCTGTTTGCCCTTACGCTGCTGTTTGCGCTGCCGCTGGGGCTGGTGGTGGCCTTTGGCTCCATGAGCCGGTGCAGGCTGCTTTCCGGTGCGGTAAAGACCTTTGTCTGGGTCATCCGCGGTACGCCGCTGATGCTGCAGATCATCGTCATTTATCTGGGCCCCGGCCTGCTGGGCATGAATAATCCGTGGCCCTCCGGCTCCGGCGGGCGCATGGTGGCGGCGGTGGTAGCCTTTGCCATCAACTACGCCTGCTATTTTTCCGAGATCTACCGCGGCGGCATCGAGGCCGTGCCCAAAGGGCAGACCGAAGCCGGGCAGGTGCTGGGCATGACCCGCACGCAGATCTTTTTCAAGGTCACTCTACTACAGGTGGTCAAGCGCATCCTGCCGCCCATGGGCAACGAGATCATCACCCTTGTCAAGGACACCTCGCTGGCAAACACCATCGCCAACAAGGAGATCATCATGATGGCCAAGGAGTACAGCGCAAAGGGCTTGATCTGGCCGCTGTTCTCCACGGCGCTGTTCTTCCTTGTGTTTGTAGGCGCGCTCACCCTGTTGTTCAACTGGGCTGAAAAGAAACTGGATTATTTCCGCTGCTGAGGAGGGTTTTAAGAATATGGCATTACTGGAAGCCTCCGGCATTGGCAAAAATTTCGGAGATACAAAGGTCTTAAAGGACATTTCTCTTACCTTAGAGCAGGGCGAGGCGCTGGCCATCATCGGCTCGTCCGGCTCCGGCAAGACCACCCTGCTGCGCTGCCTGAACTTTCTGGAGACCGCCGACACCGGCAGCATTACGGTAGCGGGTGAAACGCTGTGGAGCGCCGCCGACACCAAAACGCAGAGCGAAGAAGCCATCCGCAAAAAGCGGCTGCACTTCGGCCTTGTGTTCCAGAGCTTCAACCTGTTTCCCCAGTACACGGCGCTGCAGAACGTCATGCTGGCGGGCCAACTCCTGGCGAAGGAGCGCCCCGACTACAAGCAGAACCGGCGGCAGATTCTGGCCGACATTGAAACGCAGGCAAAGGCCCTGCTGGCGCAGATGGGGCTTTCTGACCGGAAGAACCACTACCCGCACCAGCTTTCCGGCGGGCAGCAGCAGCGCGTAGCGATTGCCCGCGCACTGGCGCTGCACCCGGACATCCTCTGCTTTGATGAGCCGACCTCGGCCCTTGACCCCGAGCTGACCGGCGAGGTGCTGCGCGTCCTGCGCGAACTGGCCGAGCACAAGACGACGATGATCATCGTCACGCACGAGATGAAGTTTGCCCGCGACGCTGCGGACCGCATCCTCTTCATGGACGGCGGTGTCGTCGTCGAGCAGGGCGACGCCAAGGAGCTCATCGACCACCCCAAAGAGGAACGCACCCGGCAGTTTTTGGCAAGCTACGGGAAATAACCGAAACCGGCAGACCGTTCGATTCAACGGCCTGCCGGTTATCTTTTTCTGTAGGGAGGGGTCTTGACCCCTCCGCGGCGCTTTGTGATCGGCACTCACGGCCCGGAACGGTCAAGACCGTTCCCTACAAATCCGCGTTTCCCATTTGCGATTTCCCCTCACGGAGCCTCCGTAGGGGCGCATTCTATATGCGCCCGCGCCGTCCGCGGCGGCGGAAGCATCCCCGGGCGGACAGGGAATCCGCCCCCACAAATTAAAAATCAACGATTGGAATGCCAGCCTTTTTATCCTCACGCACCGCAATGCACTCGATCTCGACGAGCGCTCCCTTCGGCAGCGCGGCGATCTGCACGCAGCTGCGCGCGGGGAAGCCGCCGTGGAAGTAGGTGCCGTAAATTTCATTCACGGTGCCGAAATCCCCCAGATCCTGCACAAATACTGTCGTCTTGACGACATTGTCCAGCGTCAGACCGGCCTCCTGCAGCACAGCCTGCAGATTCTTGAGCGCCTGGTGCGTCTGGGCCTGCACGCCCTCGGCCAATGCGCCGGTGGCGGGGTTCAGGCCGAGCTGGCCGCTGCAATAGACGGTGTCACCGGCGTCAACGGCCTGGGCATAGGGGCCCAGTGCGGCGGGTGCGTTCGTGGTAGCAATACGCTTCATAATACTAAACACTCCTCTATATTATTTTTCAGGCTCGTCGGCCTCGGGCGGCCATACAAAGCCGCGCCGGGCCAGACAATCCTGCAAAAACTCCGTTGCCTGCTTCGTGTAGGCGTCGTTGTCGTGGTAGTAGCTCACGGCGTGCTCTGCGCCGTGTACCGTCAAAAACTTCTTGCCCTTCGCGCGGCAGGCTTCATAGTTGCGCTTCCCCCATATCAT
>ENA-OPZZ01001997-OPZZ01001997.1-human-gut-metagenome-genome-assembly--contig:-NODE-1997-length-11025-cov-3.170765_pt1 | contig 11025 bp, 12 predicted proteins | sample MGYA00242487_ERZ504511 | MGnify/ENA primary metagenome ERZ504511 (study PRJEB26092, sample SAMD00036241) | human gut metagenome | host: Homo sapiens | study: EMG produced TPA metagenomics assembly of... | reverse complement strand
TATTCTTTGGAGTGAACTGGAATCTGGAGTGCCGTTACAGTGGCAGATAACTTTTTTACACTTTTTATGACAGTTTGCATTTTTTTGGCAGACAAGCGAAAGAAATAATCATTATATGTAAAAATACATCATCAGGGATAAGGATATTCTGTAAGAAAATATAATGTGAAAAACAGTACCAGCAGACGGAATTGTATTGTATAATGAAAGTATGATTATACAAGTGTGAAGAGGGAGCGTGATTCTATGACGATTCGGGAGCAGATGGAAGAAAGAGAATTGGAGTATTTAAGTCCTTATGCGACATTGAGTAAGAATTCAAAAGGCCGGAAGATTAAGGAAGAGGAATGTGATATTCGTCCGGTCTTTCAGCGTGATCGTGACCGGATCGTACACTGCAAGGCGTTCCGCAGACTGAAGCAGAAGACCCAGGTGTTTCTTCTTCCGAAAGGAGATCATTACCGTACAAGGCTGACACATACACTGGAGGTGTCACAAAATGCAAGAACAATTGCGAAAGCACTCCGGCTTAATGAGGAACTGGTAGAAGCAATTGCCCTGGGGCATGATCTGGGACATACACCTTTCGGGCATGCAGGGGAGCGTGCGCTCAATGAACTTTGCCCGGGAGGTTTCAAACACAATGAGCAGAGTGTGCGAGTGGTGGAATCTATAGAAAAGGAAGGACGGGGACTGAATCTTACATGGGAAGTCATTGACGGGATCAGGAATCACAAAACAAGCGGATGCCCGTCAACACTGGAAGGACAGATCGTGCGCCTGTCAGATAAGATTGCCTATATTAATCATGATATTGATGATGCAATCCGTGGCGGTATTTTAAGAGAAGAAGATATTCCGAAGAAATATACGGATGTTTTGGGAACTTCGGTGAAAGGACGCCTGAACACACTCGTACATAATGTTATTATCAACAGTGTGGATCGTCCGGTGATTCAGATGTCTGAGGAAGTTCATGAGGCTATGCAGGGTCTTCGTGTATTTATGTTTGAAAATGTTTACCGTAACCCGGTTGCCAAGAAGGAAGAGGGCAAAGCAATCCATATGATTACCAATCTATATGAATTCTATATAAAGAATCCGGAGTTTCTTCCGGAACAATCACAGAATATGTTAAAAAAGGGAGAAGAGCTGTCACAGGTCGTGTGCGATTATATCGCAGGAATGACGGATACTTATGCAGTGAAGAAATTTACGGAATTTTTTATCCCAGAATCTTGGAAAAATTAAAGGAAATATAAAGTTTGTGTCGAATATTAATAGTAGGGACGTTTCTTCTTCTGGATTTGAGGAAGAGATGATGAAAAATGAAAGGACGCAGATATGTATTATCCAGAGGAATTAGTGGAAGAAATCCGGTCAAAAAATGATATCGTAGATGTAATTTCCAGTTATGTGAGACTTCAGAAAAAAGGAAGCTCCTACTTTGGATTATGTCCATTTCATAATGAAAAAATCCCCGTCATTTTCAGTCAGCAGACAGAAGCAGATGTATTATTGCTTTTGGCTGTGGTGCCGGAGGAAATGTATCACATCTTCTGAATGATAATAATATTCTTTGTAGAGGCACTGAAATATCTGGCGGATCGTGCAGGCGTAGAGCTTCCGGAACCGGAGTATTCTGGGGAGGCGAAAAAGCGCGCAGATACAAAAGCTATATTACTGGAAATTAATAAGGCAGCAGCACAGTACTTTTATGTACAGCTTCTAAGACCGCAAGGGGGACATGCCCTTACATACTTAAAAGATCGAAAGCTAAGTGACGATACGATCAAAGCATTTGGTCTGGGATATTCGAACAAGTACAGTGATGATCTGTACAAGTATCTGAAATCAAAAGGCTACAAAGACGATATGATCTCACAGGCAGGTCTGATCAGTATTGATGAAAAATACGGAGTTCACGATAAGTTCTGGAACAGGGTCATGTTTCCGATTATGGATGTAAACAGCCGTGTTATTGGATTTGGCGGCCGTGTCATGGGTGATGCAAAGCCAAAATATCTGAACTCACCGGAGACGATCATTTTTGACAAAAGCCGGAACCTGTATGGACTGAATCGAGCAAGAAAGTCGAGAAAGCCTTATTTTCTGCTTTGTGAGGGCTATATGGATGTGATTTCCCTGCATCAGGCTGGATTTACCAATGCAGTAGCGTCACTTGGAACAGCCCTGACACCGGGACATGCAGCGCTTATCAAAAGGTATGTCAATGAAGTCTACCTGACGTATGACAGTGACGAGGCAGGAACGAAAGCAGCTCTGAGGGCAGGACCGATTCTGCGTGAAGTTGGGATTACGGCAAAAATCATTCGGATGGAACCGTATAAAGATCCAGATGAATTTATTAAAAATCTCGGTGCAGAAGCCTTTGAAGAACGGATCCAGAAGGCAAGGAATGGATTTATGTTCAGTCTTGAAATTCTGGAACGGGATTATGATATGACGTCGCCGGAAGGCAGAACGGACTTTATGAAGGAAGCTGCGAGAAAGCTTACAGAGTTTGATGAAGAGATAGAGCGCAATAACTACATTGATGCAGTTGCAGGGACTTATCATGTCGGCAGTGAAGATCTGAAAAAACCTGGTCGGACGAATGGCAGTTCAGACCGGACTTGCAAAGCCGGTGGAAAGACCGAGATCTACAAGGAGTCAGAACCTGGATAAGGAAGATGGTACACGAAAGTCACAGAAGATTCTGCTGACATGGATGGCATCGGATGAGAATGTATTTGCACAGATCCAGAAGTATATTCATCCGGAAGATTTTCCGGAAGGGATATATCGGACTGTAGCTGAGCTTTTATATGCGCAGCACGAACAGGGAAAGCTCAATCCGGCGCAGATCATGAATCATTTTACAGATGAAGAGGAACATCGTGAGGTGGCAGCGCTTTTTAATACAAGAATCCGGGAAATTAAAACAGCACATGAACAGGAAAAGGCATTAAAAGAGACAATTATCCGGGTAAAGAAGAATAGTATTGAAGAACACTCAGCAAAGCTTGATCCGACCGATATACAGGGATTGCAGAAGCTGATGGAAGCAAAACGGGCGTTGCAGGACCTTGAAAAATTGCATATTTCTATTAATTAAGGATAAAATAAAAACATATAATGGAGGATGGACACCACATGGAAGAAAACATAGCGAAATTTGGGGAAAAGTTAAAACAACTGGTTGCTCATGGAAAGAAGAATAAGAGTATCCTGGAACTTCAGGAAATCAATGATTTTTTCTCAGATATGGAGCTTGATGCAGAACAGATGGAGAAAGTTTATGAGTATCTGGAGGCCAATCATATTGATGTGCTTCGTGTAAGCGGAGATGGGGATGGAATTGAGGAATTAGATGATGTTGATGATTCCGATATTGTTCTGACAGATGAAGACGATGTTGATATGGAGAAAATCGACTTGTCTGTGCCGGATGGAATCAGTATAGAGGATCCGGTCCGCATGTATCTGAAAGAGATTGGAAAGGTACCGCTTCTTTCAGCAGATGAAGAAGTAGAGCTTGCAAAGCGTATGGCAGAGGGAGACGAGGATGCTAAGAAGCGTCTGGCAGAAGCAAACCTTCGTCTTGTTGTCAGTATTGCTAAGAGATATGTGGGACGTGGAATGCTGTTTCTGGATCTGATTCAGGAAGGCAATTTGGGTCTAATTAAAGCGGTTGAGAAGTTTGACTATCATAAAGGATTCAAATTCAGTACTTATGCAACATGGTGGATCCGCCAGGCAATTACAAGAGCAATTGCTGATCAGGCCAGAACTATCCGTATTCCGGTGCATATGGTAGAGACAATCAATAAACTGATTCGTGTTTCCAGACAATTACTGCAGGAGTTAGGACGTGAACCTACGCCGGAGGAAATTGCAGCAGAATTAGATATGCCAGTGGAACGTGTCCGTGAAATCTTAAAGATTTCTCAGGAACCGGTATCACTGGAGACACCAATCGGTGAAGAGGAAGACAGTCACCTGGGAGATTTTATTCAGGACGACAATGTTCCGGTACCTGCTGAAGCCGCAGCTCAGACACTTTTAAAAGAGCAGTTAGATGAAGTGTTAGATACTCTGACAGAGAGAGAGCAGAAAGTTTTAAGACTTCGTTTTGGTATGGATGATGGACGTGCACGTACACTGGAAGAGGTTGGTAAGGAGTTTGATGTAACGCGTGAGCGTATTCGTCAGATCGAGGCAAAAGCACTTAGAAAGCTTCGTCATCCGAGCCGCAGTAGAAAATTAAGAGATTATCTGGATTAAGAAAGAGGCGCCTATGGAACTATCAAAGAGACTTACTGCAGTAGCAGGTCTTGTGACAGAGGGCGCCTCTGTCGCAGATATAGGAACAGATCACGGATATATACCGATTCATTTGATAGAACAGAACTTATCACCGAAAGTGATAGCGATGGATATCAATAAGGGACCGCTGGAACGTGCGAGAATTCACATAGCAGGCTATGGAATGAGTGACCGAATTGAGACAAGGCTGTCGGATGGACTGGCAGCAGTAAAGCCGAAAGAAGTGGAGGAGATAATCGTTGCCGGAATGGGCGGCGGTCTTGTGATTCACATTCTGGAAGAAGGAAAACAAATCGTCAGCACATTAAAAGGCTGCATCTTACAGCCTCAGTCTGAGATACAGAAAGTACGGGAATATCTTGTAGAACATGGGTTTCGGTTCGAAGCAGAAGATATGGTAGAGGAAGACGGGAAATATTATCCTATGATGCGGGTGGTACCACCAGAATATTGTGAACATAAGACGGCCGACCGGCAGGAAGATTGTAAAAAAGAGGAATGGAAGTACCTTTATGGACCACTACTTTTAAAAAACAAAAATCTGATATTATATGAATATCTGAAGCGTGAAATCCGTATTCGTGAAGATATACTTCTCGGTCTTGCCGGAAAAGATGGTGAGCGGATAAAAGAGCGTATGACAGAAATTGAACATGAACTGGAAGTAGCAAAAAAAGCAATGTCTTACTATGAAGAGTAAGAAAAGCATTGTAAGAAAAACATTGTTGAATACTATGTGAATATTAGAGAGGAATGATTGTATGCAATGTAAAGATATTATCAAAATAATAGAACAGGACTATTCACCAAGATATGCTCTTTCCTGGGATAATGTCGGACTGCTGGCAGGAAGAGATGATAAAGAAGTTGCAAATATATATGTGGCACTGGATGCTACAGATGAAGTGGTAGATGAGGCAATTTTGGCAGGTGCAGATATGCTGGTGACACATCATCCTTTGATTTTTAGCGGTATGAAACAAGTGAATAATCAGAATTTCATCGGCAGAAGATTAGTAAAACTGATTCAGCATGACATTTCTTATTATGCTATGCACACGAATTATGATGTCAAAGGTATGGCAGATCTGGCAGCAGATTATCTGAAACTTGAGAATTGTCAGATACTGGATGTCACCGGAGAAAATGAATCGGGAGAACCGGAAGGTATTGGCCGTGTCGGAGAGATACCATCTGCTTCTGATAATGATGAACAGAGAAATGAAATTTCACTGGCAGATTATTGTGAAGAAGTCAAGAAAGCATTTGCCCTTGATTACAGTGAAAGTATTTCGGTAAATCTGAAGCAAAATGTTCACCGTAGTAGCAAATTTTGTCCGGGGTCTGGTAAAAGTGATATTGATCAGGCGATTGCAGCAGGGGCTGATGTCTATGTGACTGGAGATATCGGTCATCATGAGGGGATTGACGCACTTGCAAGAGGACTTAATATCATCGATGCAGGACATTATGGGGTGGAGCACATATTTATCGGCGATATGGGGAAATTATTTACGAGCACACCTTTTGGGAGTCGAGGTCATAGAAGCCCCAGTGAGTCATCCGTTTACAGTAATATAGGGAAAGCTTTATAGAAGCAGTCATGATATAGGGAGGATCGGAAGATGGAAGAGAAAAGAATGTATCATGTAAAAATTAAAAATGAAGTGAAAGAATATGAAGCTGGTATCACATATCACGACATTGCGAAAGAATACCAGAAAGATTATGAGCATGAGATTGTCCTGGTATTTGTAGATGGAAAACTTCAGGAACTGCACAAGCGTCTGAAAAAAGATTGTGAAATCAGTTTTGTTACAACAGCGGATCCCATTGGACATGAGGCATACAAACGAAGCATGAGTTTCCTTCTTGTAAAAGCAGTTTATGACGTGGCAGGACATAAGAATATTGACAAGGTTCGGATTGCATTTTTGCAATAGGACCGGGATATTATTGCACGATTACTGGCGAAACAAGAGCCGATGATGATTTTCTTGAGTGCGTCGAGTCGAGGATGCACGAACTTGTGGAGGCAGATCTATCAATCAAGAAAAGAACGGTTCATACAGATGAGGCAATCGGACTTTTTGGACAGTATGGAATGTATGATAAAGAAGAATTGTTCCGTTACCGCCGTGTATCCAAAGTAAACCTTTACAGCATCAATGAGTTTGAAGATTATTATTATGGATATATGCTTTACAGTACAGGGTATCTGAAATATTTTAAATTATATCGATATGATGAAGGATTTGTACTTCAGATGCCAGAGATTGATAAGCCGGAGATCGTGCCACATTTTCAGGCGAGAACAAAGTTCTTTCAGGTCATGAAAGAATCTGTGAAATGGGGAGATATTCAGGAGATTGAGACGGTTGGCGGATTGAATCGCAATATTACCAGTGGAGATGTTCAGGAGACTGTGCTTGTGCAGGAAGCAATGCAGGAAAGAAGAATTGCAGAAATTGCACAGATGATTGCTTCCAGACCGGAAATCAGATTCGTATTGATTGCGGGACCGTCGTCTTCCGGAAAGACTACATTTTCACACAGACTGTCTGTACAGCTTCGTGCAAATGGAATGCGTCCTCATCCGATCGCAGTAGATAATTACTTTAAAGAAAGAGAAGAGACTCCGAAAGACGAGAAGGGAAATTATAATTTTGAAGGACTTTGTGCAGTGGATATTGATCTGTTCGAGAAACAAATGCAGGAACTGCTGGATGGAAAAGAAGTGATAATTCCAAATTTTGATTTTGCGAAGGGACATAAAGAATTTGTAGGAAGTCCATTGAAACTTGGAGAACACGATATTCTGGTTATTGAAGGCATTCACTGCCTGAATCCAAAGCTGACAAAAGCATTGGCAGATGAGAATAAGTTTAAAATTTATATCAGTGCACTGACACAGCTTAACATTGATGAGCATAACCGGATTCCAACCACAGATGGCCGGCTTCTTCGAAGAATTGTGCGAGATGCAAGAACAAGAGGTGCTTCTGCAAAAAAGACAATTCAGATGTGGCCTTCTGTACGAAAAGGCGAGGAAGAGAATATTTTCCCATTCCAGGAGGAAGCAGATGTCATGTTCAATTCTGCTCTGATCTATGAACTGGCAGTATTGAAACCATATGTAGAAGCTCAGTTATTCGGAGTTGAAAGAGAGTGCCCGGAATATATCGAGGCAAAGAGACTGCTTAAATTCCTGGATTACTTTGTTGGAATCGGAAGCGAAAAAGTGCCGACGAACTCATTGCTTCGAGAATTCATTGGTGGTGGATGCTTCCGGGTTTAATAAATGGTGCCGGAATACGCCACAGAAAAGGAAATGTAATTTCCTATTTTCAAGAATGCCGGGGGCATTCTTGCTGCGAGACGCGCGTCATGCAACTGCATGACGCGCGCATCTGCAATCCTGCCGGAGGCTATTTGGATTTTACCTGCCGCCACAATTCATTGTATATGGCATCATTTTCATCTCCCAGGAATTTAAATGTTTCACAATTTTCCAGTGCTTTATCGTCAGGAAAGACAATTGGATTATCACGGTATTCCGGATCGAGGAGTTTTCTTCCTTCCTCATTCGGGATGGAATAGGTGATATAGTCGAAGTTCATCTTAGCAATGTCCGGACGGCACATGAAATTGATAAAAGCTTCTGCGTTTTCTTTATTCTTTGCGTTTTTCGGGATGACCCAGGAGTCAATCCACATGTTACTTCCTTCTTTTGGAATGACATATTCCAGGTCCGGATTTTCAAGCTGACAGGTGATAGCTTCTCCGGAGTAGATGACAGCGAGAGCTGCCTCATTTCCAATCATTTTATCACGGGCCTGATCGACAACATAGGCCTGGACAAGTGGTTTCTGTTCAATCAGTTTATTCTTAGCTTCAGTCAGTTCATCCAGATCGGTTGAGTTCAGGGAGTAGCCAAGGTATTTTAATGTGATGCCAAATGCATCACGGACACTATCCTGCATGAGGATACTATCTTTGTATTTTTCGTTCCACAGAATTCCCCAACTATCCACAGGATCGTCCACCATAGTTTTATTGTAAAGGATTCCTACAGTTCCCCAAAGATGAGGAACAGAATATTTATTCTCCGGGTCAAACTCTTTGGAATGCTCCATATAAGTGCTTCCAATATTCTTGATGTTCGGAATATTGTCAAAATTCAGTTCAGCCAGCAGATCATTTTCAATCATACGCTGGATCATGTAGTCGGACGGGCATACGACATCGTAGGCAATGGCGCCTGACTGTATTTTTGGATACATGATCTCGTTTGTTTCATATTCTTCGTAAACGACATTAATACCAGTTTCTTCTTCGAACATATCTAAAGTTTCCGGATCGATATATTCTCCCCAGTTATACACAATGACCTGTTTGTCACTGGAACTTTTTGAGCGGATACCATAGAAAATTCCACCTGCCAGAATGAGAACGACCATACAGACCGGAACCACTCTCGACATCATAACTTTGCGGAATTTGCGAAGCTTTGGATGCTGACTGGCAACTTTGGAAATTTTAGCATTTTTTGCACCGGCAGCTTTTTCATCTGGTTTCATGTTGATCAATAACAAAAGAATCATGACAACCAGGAACATCAATGTGGACAGTGCATACATGGAAGGATTGATTCCTTTTCGCACCTCACTGTAAATCTTGGTGGACAGAGTGTCGACACCAGGTCCTTTTGTAAAATGCGTGATGATAAAGTCATCTAAGGACATAGTAAATGCCAGTAGGAAACCGGAGGACACACCTGGCAGAATGTCCGGGAATATGACTTTGAAAAAAGCGTATAACGGAGAAGCACCAAGATCCAGGGCGGCCTCATAAGTGCTGACGTTCGTTTGCCGCAGCTTTGGCAGAACACTCAGGATTACATAGGGAATGTTAAAGGTAATATGTGCAATCAAGATTGTCTTAAATCCAAGGGAAAATCTACATGCGATGAATAACAGCATAAGAGAGATTCCTGTCACAATATCGGCATTTAACATAGGAATATTGGTTACACCAGTCACGACAGTACGCATTTTCTTTCGCATTGCCTGAATACCGATAGCGGCAGCAGTACCGAGAATCGTAGCAATCAGTGCAGATAACAATGCGATGATCAGTGTCGTATAAAGTGCGTTCATAATGGAATTATTTTTAAATAATTCCACATACCATTTTGTTGTAAAACCTCCCCATTTGGAACGGGATTTTGAGGAGTTAAAGGATAATACCATAAGGGTGATGATCGGCGCGTACAAAATGATGCATATCAGCACCAGATAAAACCGTTTAAAAAAATTCTTGATCAAAATGTAGTTCCCTCCCCGTCTTTATCGTATTTTGCGATCAATGCCATACTGATCAAAATGAAGATCATCAGTACAAGGGACATACCGCTGCCAGAGCGCCAGTTACTTCCTTGTTTAAATTCCTGCTCAATAACATTACCGATCAGGAGAATCTTACTTCCACCTAAGAGGTCGGAGATGACAAAAGTTGTCAGTGACGGTACAAAGACCATGGTAATTCCGCTGATAATCCCTGGAACGCTCAGTGGCAGCAGGATTTTTGTAAATGTCTGCACACTGTTTGCACCAAGATCTCTGGCTGCTTCGATCACATTTGTGTCAATTTTGGACAGTACATTGTAAATTGGTAAGATCATAAATGGCAGAAAATCATAGACCATACCAAGTACGATGGCATATGGAGTGTTGATGATTTCCAGTGCCGGTAAATGGAAAAAATGAAGGAGACTGTTGATAACTCCGTTCTTTTCCAAACAGGTTCTGCCATGCAATGATCCGAAGCAAAGAATTCATCCACATTGGCAGGATGAAAATCAGTACGATAAAGCTGGACTGATTGACGCCAAGTCCAGTCAGGATCATAGCCAGAGGGTATGCGAGAATCAGGCAGATAATCGTACTGACAAGGGATAACAAAAGTGCCAGTCCCAATGCCTTTAAATTCTCAGGTTCTGTGATCCTGGCAAGATTCATCAGGGTGAATCCACCGTCATTATTCGTCAGACCATAGTAGAAGACCATGATAAGAGGAATGATGATAAATGCTGCTGACCAGAGAAGATACGGACCGGCAAGCATCTGTTTTAATAATTTACTATTCTTCAATTGGTACCGCCTCCTCATCTTCAGATTCTGGTTTTTTCATGATCTGAATATCAAATGGGTCTACGCGCAGTCCGACTTCTGCTCCGACTGGGAACATATCGGTGCTGTGCACGAGCCATTCGTAATTATTTGCCATGACTTCCATCTCATAGTGAACGCCTTTGAAAATAACATGTGTAACAACGCCTCGGATCATTCCGTCTTCTGGTTTTACAAGGTCGATATCTTCCGGACGGATCACTGCATCAACAGGCTTCTTCTGACCGAATCCTTCATCGACACACGGAAAGTTGGCACCGAGGATATTGACGAGCCGGTCATGTACCATCGTGGCAGAAAGAATGTTACTGTCACCGATAAAGTCTGCAACGAACGCATTCTTCGGTTCATTATAAATATCTTCCGGTGTTCCTACCTGCTGGATATATCCCTGGTTCATAACGACGATCGTATCGGACATAGTCAGGGCTTCCTCCTGATCATGAGTGACGTAAATAAATGTAATGCCAAGCTCATTTTTTAAGCGGATCAGTTCGTACTGCAT
>ENA-OPZZ01001996-OPZZ01001996.1-human-gut-metagenome-genome-assembly--contig:-NODE-1996-length-11031-cov-3.437362_pt1 | contig 11031 bp, 13 predicted proteins | sample MGYA00242487_ERZ504511 | MGnify/ENA primary metagenome ERZ504511 (study PRJEB26092, sample SAMD00036241) | human gut metagenome | host: Homo sapiens | study: EMG produced TPA metagenomics assembly of... | reverse complement strand
AAGTTCCATGCGATGGCACACGCAGTCGATCTCTTTGATTCCTTTCCGGAAGTGATCTGAAAAATCTTCATTTCCACTTCATAGGAACCTATATCGATTGCTGCAAAAAGTTTCATACTCACACGTCCTTTCTCTCCTGTCCAAGCAGATGATCAATAAACTGCTGTGCAGTACGTCCGGAAAGTCCGCCATACTGCAGTTCCCACTGATTTGCCTTTAAAAACAGCTCTTCTTCCGACATCGTGATTCCGTGTTTGTCTGCCAGGACGCGGACGATATTCTGAAATTCTTTTTTTGCTCGGTGAACCAAAATAAATCTTCAGTCCGAAACGATATGCCAGTGACAGTTTCTCCTGCACCGTATCAGAAGTATGCAGATCGTCTCTTCGCTCTTCCTTGTCACTGAATTTTTCACGGATCAGATGTCTGCGGTTGGAAGTTGCATAGATCAGTACATTTTCCGGCTTGCGTTCCAGTCCGCCTTCGATCACGGCCTTCAGGTATTTATATTCGATTTCAAATTCCTCAAAGGAAAGATCATCCATATAGATAATAAAACGATAATTTCTGTTTTTGACCTGAGCGATCACATCATTCAGATCCTGGAACTGATGTTTGTAAACTTCAATGATACGCAGTCCCTGGTCGTAATATTCATTGAGAATGCCTTTGATGCTGGAGGATTTTCCGGTTCCGGCATCACCAAAAAGCAGACAGTTGTTTGCTTTTCTTCCCTGCACAAAAGCTTCGGTATTTTCGATCAGTTTCTTCTTTGCCAGCTCATAACCTACCAGGTCATCCAGGTGTACGTGTGCGATCTTGGTGATCGGCACGATCTGTACGCCATCTTCATCATGTGCCACGCGAAATGCCTTATGCAGTCCCAGTTTTCCCACACCGAAATCTTTGTAGAAAGAAGTCATATCTTCTTTAAATTCATGCACATCTTTTGCTCCTGCAAGTTTTTCGCTCAGTTCACAGATCCGGTCGCGAATACGCTCGTTAAATACTTTGCTGCTCTGCGGTGCATTAACATAATCTGCAATCATGAAAAAGCAATGTGCACCCAGCTTTTCTTCCAGTGCCTCAAAGTTCAGGGCATATAGTTCACGAAAGATCTCATAATCATGCTCCACCAATGCATTGATGCTGCCATCCACCTCGCCGCGGATCTCGCTTGCATGACTGAACACATTTTCATTGTTTACCAGAAGCCAGGTCAGATAGCTGTGCCATAAATTTCCTTCAAATCCATAAGTACCGGCAAGTTCGGTCAGTTTGTGAATACAGGAAAAATAAAGCCCACGAAGATCCGAAACCGGCATCCCCATCGTTTCTGTTTCTTCCACGATAAATGCCATATCGTTTAAGACCTGATCCTGCTCCTGCTCCTGCTCATATTCTCGGTATACGATTAATTCATCAATTCGAAACATTTTTATCAACCTTTCCAAAAAACAGCAGCTTTTTTGCAAAAGCCGCTGTATTTTCAGTAATTTCCAAGTATTTTCATATTCGTTGCCTCTTCGCGGATACCACGCAGGGCATTTTTGACCGCACTGTCGTTTAAATTGCCCTCGAAATCAATGAAGAAACGGTACTCCCAGTTGCGTCCCGGGATCGGTCTGGACTGGATTCCGAACATATTCAGATTGTTATAAATAAAGTGAGACAGAATATTGTAAAGAGATCCGCTGGTATGTGGCGTTTCAAAACAGATGCTGATCTTCTTCGCATCTTTCTGATAAATTTCTCTGATTTGTCACAATGATAAATCTCGTAGAATTCGCCCTGTTGCTGTAAATATTTTCTTTTAACACTTTCAGTCCGAAACATTTTGCCGCAAAGGCACTGGAAATGGATGCCTGCGTCACATCGCCGTCCTCTGCCACTTTTTTCGCTGCCATTGCGGTATTCTCAAGCGGGATCTGTTTCCAGTCCCGATGTTCCTGAAGAAAGCTCTTGCACTGGGAAAGTCCCTGCTGATGGGAATAAACAGTACGGATATCGGAAATTTCTGCATTTTCAAGCCCAAGCAGACAATGCTCACAGCGAATGATCTGCTCACCGACGATATAGTTTTCAAACTCTACCAGCAGGTCATACATATCATTGACGCTCCCTGCCGTTGAATTCTCAATCGGCAGCACTGCATAGTCTGCCGCACCTTCTGCGATCGCCTCCATCGCATCTCTCCAGTGCTCCACATGGAACGAGGTGATCTTATCGCCAAAATATTGCTGCATTGCAGCCTGACTGTATGCTCCTTCCACGCCCTGGAACACTACGCGGACATTCTCTTTCTCCAGCTCATCCACACCGATAAACGGCAGGCGGCCTGCCACACCGTTTTCCTCCAACAGCTGATACTGCAGTTTACGGCTCATCGCCATGATCTGCTGAAACAGTTCTTCAATCCCGTGACGGTTGAAGTCGTTGTGTGTCATATCTTTTGCCTTTTCAATGACTTTTTTTTCACGTTCTTTATCAAACACCTTTTTGCCGGTGCTGATCTTGTACTCTGCCACTTTTCGGCTGATCTCCATACGCTTCTCAAAAAGCTCCGTCATCTGACGGTCAATGGAGTCTATCTCATTTCTTAAGTCCTGTAAATCAACCATCAAGTTCTCTCCTTAACTGTTCTATTGTCCTGTTCAAAACCGGATGACGTACCCACGGTGCGATCTGAGAGAGCGGCACCAGGACAAAATCCCGGTTCTGCAGATCAATATGCGGAATATGCAGCTCTTCTGTGTCGATGACTTCCTGATCATACAGCAGAATATCCAGATCCAAAGTACGCGGTCCCCACCTGAGGATACGCTCCCTGTTTGCTTCTGCCTCGATCCGATGCAACTGAGCCAACAGTTCCTGGGGTGTCAGAAGCGTCTCCATCTCAAGGACGCCATTAAGGAATTCGTCCTGCTCTGTCACTCCATAAGGTTCTGTTCTGATAAAATCTGACACCTTTTTCACGCTGCTGCCCGGCAGTTTTGAAAGTTTCTCCACTGCCTCTTTCAGATAGGCCATCTTATCTCCCATATTGGAGCCAAGTGCGATATAAACGGTATGTCTGCTTCTTCTGATCTCCACAGAGACTGTCCTGAGCGGCAGTCCTACCGGAGCCCACGGTTTCTGGATCTCCAGGCGAAGTGCCCGGATCAGCGGATATCTGCAAAACAGCTCCGCTGCCAGCCCCTCTGCCGCCGCTTCGATCAGCTTAAAGGTATGTTTCTGCAAAAAATCCTGGATCGTATGGCTGACTTCGCCGTAATTTACCGAATATTCCAGTTCGTCTGTCAGGCCTGCCATCCGCACATCCACTGAAAGATCCGCACTGATCACAAACTTCTGACCCAGTTTGTTCTCTTCCGGATAGACACCGTGGTTGGCAAACACTTCCAGATCTTTGATATAAATTGTATCCATCATCTTTCTCCCATCTGCCTGTTATCTGCCGAGGATGGCTTCTGTCATCTTCAGGGCACGGTAGTTTTCTTTTACATCGTGTACACGGACAAAAGCGACCCCTTTCATCACACCGATCACAGTGGTTGCCACGGTTCCTTCCATTCTCTGATCTGCCGGAAGATCCAGTGTCAGTCCGATCACGGATTTTCTGGAAGTTCCAAGCAGGATCGGATAGCCAAGTGCATGCATGCATTCCAGTTTGTTGATGATCTCCAGATTATTTTCATAAGTCTTGCCAAATCCGACACCCGGATCAAGAATGATATTCTCATCGGCGATGCCTGCTTTTTTTTGCAATGTCAATGGTCTCCTGCATATCTTTCAGGAAATCTGCAATAAAATCAGTGTAATCCGGCTCTTTACGGTTATGCATCAGACAGCATGGGACATTTTTTCGGGCGATCACGCCTGCGAGATCCGAATCGTACTTCAGTCCCCAGATATCGTTGACCAGATCTGCTCCTGCGTCAAGTGCTGCCTCTGCCACTCTACTTTTGTAAGTGTCGATAGAAACCGGCACATCAAAGTTTTTCTTTACCATCTCGATCATCGGAACCACTCTGGAGATCTCTTCCTCATCGGAGATCAGTGTATAACCTGGTCTTGTGGACTCGCCACCGATATCAATGATCGTTGCTCCCTGTTCTATCATTTCCTGTGTATGACGCATTGCCCGACCCTTGTCGTTCCATTTCCCGCCGTCGGAAAAAGAATCCGGTGTCACATTTAAAATACCCATCACATAAGCGTGATTTTTCAGATCAAATTCTTTGTTTCCTATTTTCATCTGCTTTTCCTCTTTTCGTATATTCTGCCTCAGTACTGTATCTCCATATTTTTCTTTTCCGTGCTCCAGTTGCACTCTTTTTCGGCACGGCAGCCAAAGCAGCATCTGGACATTTTATCTGCCCGGTATAAGATCCCGGCAAGATCATCCCGCTTTAACATCTCTTTGTTGCGGTGATTTTCGATCGCATAGAGAATCTCTTTCATCTCTTCCGAATAAAATCCGCAGTCCGTCAGGATCTGCTCTGCGATCGGAAGCCCTGCGATCTGGTGCGGAGTTCCGTTTTCGTACTGAATATGCCTCCCTATATCGTGAAGAAGAGCGGCTGCATAGATCCGCTCTTTCGATATCTCCTGATTTGCTTCCAGATTAAAGATCCATGCCAGTCTGGCAACATCCAGCAGATGTCCCATATCATGTCCACAGAAAATCCGGTCTTTTTCTTTTTCATCAATCTGTCTGCGGCAGCTCTGATAAAGTGTGTGCTGCAAAATCTGATTTACACGTTCCATTCTCATTATAAACGCACCATCTGATAAAAAGTATCCTGCAGTTCTTTGTTGTTATCAAACACACCTCGTGTCACGGTCGTTACTGTCTGTGCACCCGGTTTTTTGATCCCACGCATCGTCATGCAGAGATGCTCTGCCTCGATCATAACCATAACGCCTGCCGGTGCAGATTGTCCATAAACGCATCGGCGATCTGTGCCGTCAGCTGTTCCTGGAGCTGCAGTCTTCTTGCAAAAACCTCTACTGTTCTTGCGATCTTGCTCAGACCGACTACCTCGCCGTTTGGAATATATGCAACATGTGCTTTTCCAAAAAACGGAAGCATGTGATGCTCGCACATCGAATAAAATGTGATATCCTTCTCAACAACCATATCCGCATTGTCCACATGGAAACGCTTCTCCAGATGAGTCGCTGCGTTCTGATCCATGCCTCCTGCCAGCTCACAGTACATTCTCGCAATACGGTCCGGTGTCTCTATCAGTCCCTCTCTGTTTATATCTTCCCCGATACCTTCCAGTATCAGTCGTACCCCTTCTCTTACTTTTTCCTGATCTACCATAGTTTTCAAACCTCACTTCTTATTGTATCCAGAGCTTTCACAATCTCACCAAGAAACGAGAGGGATCCGAAAGCGAGGATTACGTCGTCTTTTTTCGCCTTTTCCAGACTTTTTCTTACCGCATTTTCTATCTTTTTCTCAAATGTCACATCTGCTTTTTTCTTTTTCCATGCTTCTGCCAGTTCTTCCGCAGGCAGTGCACGCGGATTGCCCGGTGTCTCTACCGTGATCACATCCGCATCAAATGCAGACATCTGAGCAATGATCGTTTCGTATTCTTTATCTTTAAAAACACCCATAATGTAATGGAGCTTTTTTTTCGGAAAATACTGACGTACTGAATCAGCCAGTACCTTTGCCCCATCGCGGTTATGTGCTCCGTCTATAATAAAATATGGCTCTCTTTGAAGAACCGTAAATCTGCCCTTCCAGCTTGCTTTTTGCAGACCACTCCGCAGTGCTTCTTCTGAAATGGCATAGTCAAGATCGATCAGGGCTTTTACCGCTTCCACTGCCAGAACGGCATTTGCAATCTGATAAGAGCCTGCCAGATGGATCTCAAGGCTGTCATACCCGCCATAGGAAAAATACTGCTCTTCACACCCATATACGATGTCCGTTGCATTTGCCGCATCTGCGATACGCAGATCCGCCTTCTGCCTTTGACAGACCTGCCGGATCACTTCCATGGCTTCCGGCTGCTGTCTCATGCTGACCACAGTCGTATCCGGCTTGATGATACCGGCTTTGCATGCGGCGATCTCTGCCAGAGTGTCTCCAAGAAATCCCATATGATCCATGCTGATCGATGCGAGCACTTCCAGAACGGTCGTCTTTATCACATTCGTGGCATCGGTAGCTCCTCCCATGCCGACCTCCAGAACGACCAGATCACACTTTTCCTCCCTGAAATAGAGAAAGCAAAGTGCCGTCTCGATCTCAAAAGCGGTCGGATGAGGTGCACCGTCACGTACCATCTCATCGGCACAGCTTTGTATCTGCGTCGTCAGCCTTGCCAGAGCATCTTTTTTTATATATATTTCATTTACCTGTATACGTTCCCGGTAAGAAAACAGCGTCGGCGAAATATATCGTCCAACGCGATAACCTGCTTCTTTCAGAACGGCAGAAAGATAGGAAAGTACCGATCCTTTACCATTGGTACCGCCGATATGAATGAATTTCAGATCATCCTGCGGATTGCCAAGCCTTGCAAGCAATTCTTTCATTGTATCCAGCCCGAGAACACTTCCGTATCTGGCAGCATCGTCCAGATACGCTCTTGCTTCTTCGTAATTCATAGAACTCCATTCTTCTTCCAGTATTGTGCCGGCTTTTGCAAGTATCCTGTTCCACAATAAGAAAACCATCCTCGCCCGGCATCCTATCACGTTGAATTATAGTATACCCGACCTGATTTTGCAAGAACATTATGGTCCGGTAGAGTATAATCTTTCCCGTTTCCGGTTATACTTTTCCCATGAAAAATAATTTTATCCGATGCGGTATCTGCGGCTGGTGCCTGGAGCTTCTGTGGACCGGTTTTCTTTCCTTTCGGCGGCGTGAATGGAAGCTGACCGGTCATTCTTCCCTGTGGATGTTTCCTATCTACGGTATGGCAGCTTTCCTGAAACCGCTCTCAAACTTCCTTTGCAGCAAAAAATGTTCTTTTCTCCTGCGTGGCTTTCTATATATGCTGTTTATTTTCACCGCCGAATATATGAGCGGAAGCCTTTTGAAAAAACATCACTGCTGCCCGTGGGACTATTCCGGGACACATTTTCAGATAAACGGTGTGATCCGTCTGGACTATGCACCGCTCTGGTTCTTCTGCGGTCTGCTTTTTGAATATCTGAATCAGAAAAATGGCTCAACTTCATCTTGAAATCTGTCTGCAAATGGTATATGATAAAGAAAATCTGAAGTTAAAAGGAGGAAATTATGAGACATATAATGAGTCCGCTGGATTTCAGTGTGGAAGAACTGGATCAGCTCCTGAATCTGGCCAATGACATTGAAGCAAACCCGAAAAAATACGCCCACGCATGTGATGGCAAAAAATTAGCGACTCTTTTTTATGAACCAAGCACACGTACCCGCCTCAGCTTTGAAGCTGCTATGATGAATTTAGGTGGTAATGTACTTGGTTTTTCTTCGGCCGATTCCAGCTCCGCTACAAAAGGAGAGACCGTTGCAGACACCATTCGCATGGTCGCATGTTATGCCGACATCTGTGCAATGCGTCATCCAAAAGAAGGTGCACCGCTTGTGGCATCCTTACATTCTCCAATCCCGGTGATCAATGCCGGAGATGGCGGACATCAGCATCCGACCCAGACACTTACGGATCTTCTGACGATCCGCTCCCTGAAAGGAAGACTGGACAATCTGACAATCGGTCTCTGTGGTGACTTAAAATTCGGACGTACCGTTCACTCCCTGATCAGTGCACTGGTCCGCTACACCGGAATCCGTTTTGTCCTGATTTCTCCGGAAGAGCTGCGTATCCCAAGTTATATCCGCGACGATGTACTGCGTGAGAACAACATCGAATTCGAAGAAGTAGAACGTCTGGAAGATGCACTTCCGAAGCTGGATGTCCTTTATATGACCCGTGTACAGAAAGAACGTTTCTTCAATGAAGAGGATTATGTCCGCATGAAGGATTTCTATATTCTTGACAAAAAGAAAATGGAACTTGCACCGCAGGATATGATCGTTATGCATCCGCTCCCTCGTGTCAATGAGATCGCAGTTGAAGTTGACGATGACCCAAGAGCTGCTTACTTCAAGCAGGCTCAGTATGCTGTCTATGCACGTATGGCTCTGATTCTTACACTTCTGGAGGTGAAAGTATGTTAAATGTAGGTCAGTTAAACGAAGGTGTGGTTCTCGACCACATCGAAGCAGGAAAGAGCATGTCCATCTACCATTATCTGAAACTGGATCAGCTGGACTGCTGTGTTGCCATCATCAAAAATGCCCGCAGCAACAAAATGGGAAAAAAAGATATCATCAAAGTAGAATGTCCGGTTGACATGCTGGATCTTGATATCCTTGGTTTTATCGACCACAATATCACCGTCAACATCATCAAAAACGGTGAGATCGTAGACAAGAAAAAGCTGCACCTTCCAAAACAGATCGTCAATGTGATCAAATGCAAGAATCCTCGCTGCATCACATCGATCGAGCACGGACTGGATCAGGTCTTTGTCCTTTCCAATGAAGAAAAGGAAATTTACCGCTGCAGATACTGCGACGAAAAATATCACGCTTCAAAAGCCAAACATAAATAAAAAGATGCCATATGACATCTTTTAACCTTAACATCTAATAAAAGAACAAAAAAACAAGCACAGTAAAAAAATCACTGTGCTTGTTTTTTTTCTGCGAGCAGAACGATAAGCCGGGTTATGTCGTGAATGATCATCTATCTAGGCCATGCGTTGCCGCATGGCTCAAGCAACCAACCTGAAACTGACGGGCCGCCATATGTCTCTGCTCGGTCTTGCTTCGAATGGGGTTTACATATGCCCCTGCTGTTACCAGCAAGGCGGTAGTCTCTTACACTGCCCTTCCACCCTTACCGGCTTATGGCCGGCGGTATATTTCTGTTGCACTGTCCCTGGAGTCGCCTCCGCCGGACGTTATCCGGCATCCTGCCCTGTGAAGCCCGGACTTTCCTCGTCTGACACCTTTCGTTTTGCCAGCCGCGATCATTTATCCTACTCGCAAACATAAGAATATCTTAACATTTCTCAGATTGACTGTCAACTTCCATTTTGCTATAATAGCTCATTGTATTGTGATGCGATTGTGATAAAGGAAGTGTATTAATATGAAAAAATCAACCAAAGCAACCGATTCCGCCAACAAAGAGTCGGTATTTCAAAATTTATCAAAGGAAGAACGGATAGCTCTGACTGTCTTTTTCCTTACGCCTCTTGTGGCACTGTTGTTCCTGGAATACGCAAACCCGGCGGGGCCCGGACTGATTTTCTATTCTATCCGTCCGTCTTACCTGCTTCGTTTCGGTGTAACCGCATTTTTATTTTATATCGTGATGGGATTTCTGTTTGCCCTGACCGGAAGTATGCGGTTCTCCGGATGTTTTCTGTGTATTTTCAGCATTATATTTTCACTGACGAATTATTTCACGACAACGTTTCGCGGAATCCCGATCCTGGCTTCGGATCTGACGATCATGGGAACTGCGATGAATGTGGTCGGCAATTATAAATATTCGCTTGATCTGACCCGCACGATCACACTGCTTGGTCTGATCGCCTGGTGTATTCTGCTGTTTCGTGTAAAACGTCTCCGACTTCCAAAAGGCAAAAAAAGGATCTCTGCCATCCTAGGAAGTGCCGCCATCTGTTTTGCTTCCTTCTGGATCATGATCTATACGCCGGTTATGACTGTGACACCGATGCATGTCACTGTCAATACGTTCCGTCCGATCAAATCTTACCGCAAAAACGGATGCGTCCTGACTTTTATGCGAAGTATCCAGTTGATGATAATTCATAAACCGGATGGATATTCTGCAAACGCTGCTGAAGAGATAGCCGCCCCGTATCGCAGTGAAACCTCTTCCGGCAATGCAAAAACACCAAATGTCATCGCCATTATGGACGAAGCTTTTGCCGATCTGCAGGCCGTCGGTGATTTCAGGACCAGCGAAGATGTAATGCCATTTTACCACAGTCTTACAAAAAATCACTGTAAAAGGGTTCTCCTATGTATCCGTATTCGGAGGGCAGACGGCAAACACGGAATTTGAGTTTCTGACAGGACTGTCCAAAGCTTTTGTGCCGGCATCTGCAACACCTTATCAGCTTTACATCAAAAGTCTTCTGCCGGGTCTGACCACACATCTTGGAAACCAGGATTATCAGGGTATGCTGGCATTCCATCCATTCCGTGCAAACGGTTACAACCGCGACCATGTTTATCCAAACCTTGGATTTTCGGATTTCATCAGTTTAAAAGATCTGGATGTCTCTGCTTCGGATAAGATTCGCAACTTTGTATCCGACGCAGCTGATTTCCAGGTGATCATCAATCAGTATGAACAGGCAAAAAAAGAAGAGCAATGCCCCGTTTTATCTGTTCAATGTCACCATGCAGAATCACAGCGGCTATGACCAGGATTTTGACAATCTGGATATGCCGATCTCCATCGAAGAAAAATGTGATGATCCGGAACTGAAACGTTACCTGAACCTGATCCATCATTCCGACACTGCCCTGAAATCTCTGATCGAGTATTTCAGCAAGCAGAAGGATCCGACCGTAATCGTCTTTTTCGGTGATCACGAACCCGGACTTTCCAATGAAGTTTACAGCAAGATCCTCGGAAAAAATGTCGAAAAACTCAGTGCAGAAGAAAATATGAATCTCTATAAGACTCCGTTTCTGATCTGGGCAAACTACGATATCGAAGAACAGGAAAATGTAAACATCAGTATGAATTACCTCTCGACTCTGATGCTTGAGAGCACCGGCATGAAACTCTCTCCGTTCAATCAGTTCCTTTTAGATATACATAAACAGATCCCGGTGCTGACAACAAACGGTTATTTCGGTGAGGATGGCAGCTATTATTCCTTAAAAGATGAATCCTCCCCTTATTATGAATCCCTCAGAAAGTATCAGATCCTCCAGTACAACGATCTGTTTGACAAGAAAAAAAG
>ENA-OPZZ01001995-OPZZ01001995.1-human-gut-metagenome-genome-assembly--contig:-NODE-1995-length-11032-cov-3.367079_pt1 | contig 11032 bp, 7 predicted proteins | sample MGYA00242487_ERZ504511 | MGnify/ENA primary metagenome ERZ504511 (study PRJEB26092, sample SAMD00036241) | human gut metagenome | host: Homo sapiens | study: EMG produced TPA metagenomics assembly of... | reverse complement strand
CGCCGCCATGTCCCCATAACAGGCTTCTATTGCACCAGATTCGCTGATACAGGTAATATTTCCATGCAGAATGCGTACCATCTGTTCACAAATATATTCAAGATTCATGTTTTTCTCCCTTACAATAAAGGAGCATTTTTATGAGAAATGCATTTCGGATTTTTCGCCGGGATTTGAAGCGGATTTTGCGCAACCCGGCAGCATTACTGGTCATCATAGGTGTGTCGATCATTCCGTCGCTCTATGCATGGTTCAATATTGTTGCAAACATTGATCCTTATGCCAACACCTCCGGTATTAAGGTAGCTGTTGCCAATAATGATCAGGAGGCGTCGAGCAATGGCCTTTCGATCAATGCGGGTGACGAGATCATTACGAATCTGAAGGAAAATGATCAGTTGGGATGGACCTTTGTGTCGGAAGATGAAGCCGTTGAAGGCGTCAGATCCGGCAAGTATTATGCAGCGATTGTTATTCCGGACAATTTCAGTGAATCATTGTTAAGTGTCCTTTCAGGCAAGCTTAATACACCGGAACTGGAATACTATATCAATGAGAAAGCCAATGCCATTGCACCGAAGATCACGAGTACGGGTGCAAGTGCGATCCAGTCTCAGATCAACAGTACATTCTCATCGGTTGCAGCAGAGTCTGTGTCGGATGTTGTTAAAAATTCTGTGACAGATGTAGCAGATGCTGTAGGCAATGTGAATACGGACATCAATGAGATGCTGAAGAAGGCAGATGCCAATATTCAGGCGTACGAAGATTTGTTGGACAAGTTTAACAACAGTTCTGATTCTACCAAGGATCTGATTTCAGATGCCCAGAAGGCAGCAGGTTCACTGGATGACGCAGCGGCCTCAGGCGCATCTGCTCTGGATGACGCGGATACGATCATTCAGAATACGAGAACAGCAGCCGGAGATTTTTCTGCCATCCTGTCCTGGTCACTTTCCAATGGAGAGCTGCTTTTGAACCAGGCACATAGTTCTGCTTCAGAGGGGCTGACAGAGTTGGAAGCCAAGGCAGGCAAGATTAATACGACGGTTGGCGATGCACTGGATTCAGCCAATTCTGTTGTATCATTAAATGGTGAGATCCTGGACAATATGCAGGATCTTGTGAATCATGTGGCTGATGAAGTGGATGGACAGATTGCCAATGATATCATTGACAGACTGAACAGCAATATTGCCAGTCTTCAGGAGCAGAACAACAAGAATCAGAAACTGATCGACAGTCTGACTGTAGGCAATAACAGCATTTCGGATGCAATCTCCACAACATCCGCAACACGTGAACAGCTGTCAGGAATTGCTTCTGACAGTATCGGCAATATCCATGCTTTTAGGATTTCCATGGCTCAGAATGTCATTCCTGAACTGGACAAAACACTGGATACATTCTCAAGTCTGACGGGTGAGTTGTCCGGTCTGCTCAATGGCGTACCGACAGCTTCCGAGCAGTTCCAGTCGGTTTTTGATCAGCTGGATACAAGTCTTGCGGATATCAGGGACGCTTTAAGCGGTACAACCTCTGCACTGACAAGTGTCAGCGGCAAGCTGAATGATATCCAGAGTGATATGAATGCGCTTGTAAGTTCCGATACATATAACAAACTGCTCAAACTGGAAGACATTGATGCTGACCAGATTTCTGAGTTTATGGCATCACCGGTTGAACTGGATACAGAGACTTATTTTGCAGTGAAGAATTACGGTTCTTCCATGATCCCATTCTATTCCAACCTGGCAATCTGGGTGGGCGGTATTGTTCTGATCGCGATCATTAAGATGGAAGTAGACAGAGACAAATCTATGAAAAACTATACGGCATCAGAGATGTATATGGGCAGATGGCTGCTGTATGTCGTGATCGGTGTCATTCAGGGCTTTATTGTGTGCCTGGGTGATACGCTGCTTCCGGGGGCGCAGGTCGTGCATCCGGTAAGGATGGTTATTCTCGGTATGATTCTTTCTTTTGTCTATGTTAATATTATTTATGCATTGTCTATTTCATTCAAGCATATCGGCAAGGCATTGTGCGTTATCCTGGTTATTCTTCAGATTCCGGGATCGTCAGGTACCTACCCGATTGAAATGACACCGGCATTCTTCCAGAACCTGCACCCGTTTCTTCCGTTTGCGTATGGCGTCGGTGCTATGAGAGAATGTGTAGCAGGTGTATATGGACATGTCTATGAGAAAGATATACTGATTCTGTTATTATGCTATGTGCCGATTTCACTGCTGATCGGACTTGGCCTCAGACCGGCCCTGGCCGGGCTGAACCGTCTGTTTGACAGAAAGCTGTCAGAGACAGAGTTTATGATCTGTGAAGAACCGGATGAAACAATCAGTCGTCATGAACAGCTGAGAATGCTTTTGAAGGCATCTCTGTCTGTTGACAATCTGAGAGAAGAGACAGCTGCAAAGGCACAGGCTTTTGAAGGCAATTATAAGAAGATGGTACGTTTTGGATTCCTGGCGATCATCATTATTCCGCTGATTTTCCTTGTTCTGATGTTCAGTCTGGAATCGAAGATCGTATTCCTTGTCCTGTGGATCCTTTCGATCATTATTATCGCTGTATGGCTGATCGTTGTTGAATTTATTCACAATAATCTGCAGGAACAGCAGAAGATTGCAGGTATGTCCTTTGATGAAATGCTTGAGAAATTCCGTGGAAAGGAGAAGGAATAATGAAGAATATTCTGCGTGTTTTTAAGAATGACTTAAACAAGATTCATAATAATGTTATTGCCATGATCGTTATCATGGGTATTCTTGTTATTCCGACTCTTTATGCATGGTTCAATATTGCAGCCAGCTGGGATCCGTATGGCAGTACGGATGGCCTGAAAATCGCCGTGGCCAGCGAGGATGCAGGTTATACAAGTGAACTGATCAACGTGGATCTGAATCTTGGTGATGATGTCATTAAGGCATTGAAGGAAAATGACAATTTCAACTGGGTCTTTACAGATGCAGATGATGCAGCCGATGGAGTTAAATCCGGCAAATATTATGCGTCCCTTGTTATTCCTGAGGATTTTACCAAGGATATGATGAGTGTTTTTACCAGTGATGTGACACATCCTCAGATTATTTATTATATTAATGAGAAGGAAAATGCCATTGCACCGAAGGTTACTGAAAAGGGTGCCAGCGCTGTACAGCAGCAGGTGAATGACACTTTCATTGAAACCGTTTCAAAAACAGCGCTGGAGGCAATTCAGCTTGTCAGCAATGCTGCTGATGATGAAGATGATCAGGAGTTGGCAGACAAACTGTCAAAAACCCTGAACCAGGTAGCTTTTGATTTGAGCAGTGCGGCCAATACAGTGCAGTCCTTTGCCAATCTGACAAAATCGGGTGCGTTGATGCTGGATTCAACCACTGAATTTCTGAAGCAGTCCGGCTCTGGTGCAGAAAACAGTGTCGAGGCTTTTGATAAAGCCGGTGATGGCATTGATTCATTAAACAGCGCTTTGACAGGTACCACAAAGACGATTTCTGATGCATTGGCACAGAACAAGGAATTCTATACAGCTGTGTCAGATGCGGTGGGCAAAGCGCTGGATTCTTATAATACAGATGCGGAGGCCTCAGCAGATGCTTTATATGCCGTGTCAGACAGAATCCAGGATGTGATCGACCGCTATACAGAGATAGAAAATTCCCTGACAGACATCGGCAATGATTTTGATTCCCTGAAGATTTTAAACACAGCTATCAGAGATATTAATGGTTTGATCGATACGGCGATTGCAAGACAGACAGCCATTCGGGACAAGATCAATGAAGCCGCCGGCAGTCTGACAACACTGACAGGGGATGCATCGGATCTCAAGAAAGAAATAAATGATCTGATCGCACAGACAACGGATTCCGTTGAAGAAGTAAAGACAAGCTATGAAGAGAATGTCAAGAGTGGTCTGAATGATCTGGCAGGCAGTCTGTCATCCACAGATTCCTCCATTACATCTATGTTCACAGCGTTGAATGACAGTGTCCAGGATATTGCAGGTGTCACCGACAATGCATCCGGGGATTTGTCGGATGTTCAGAAAACATTGGAAGATTCGGTGAATCTGTTAAAAGATGCTTCTGACAAACTTACCACAGCATCCAGGAAAGTATCAGACAGCGGCAGTATGGATGCCCTGACCGATCTTCTGGAGGAAAGTCCTGAGAGCATGGCTTCATTTATTGCTTCTCCGGTAAAACTTCATGAGAACCAGATTTATCCGATTGAGAACTATGGTTCTGCAATGGCACCGTTCTATTCAACACTGGCCATCTGGGTTGGTGCGGTTGTAATGGCGGCTATGCTGAAAGTTACTGTGTCAGAGAATGCGAAGAAGAGACTAAAGAATCCAAAGGAACATCAGCTTTATTTTGGACGAATGATCCTGATGGTTTGCCTCGGTATTCTGCAGAGTGCACTGATCTGTCTGGGAGATTTGTACTTCCTCGGTATTCAGTGTGAACATCCGTTGATGTTTATTATCACGGGCTGTTTTTCAAGTCTGATCTATGTCAATATTATTTATGCTTTGACGGTTTCCTTTGGCGATATCGGTAAGGCAGTTGCTGTTGTGCTGATGGTTATGCAGGTAGCCGGAAGCGGCGGTACATTCCCAATCGAATGTGCACCGAAGTTCTTCCAGGTTGTATATCCACTGCTGCCTTTCGTACACAGTATGAATGCGATGCGTGAGTGTATTGCCGGATTCTATGGCAATTATTACATGGTTGAGATGACTAAGATGGCATTATATCTGATTCCATCCCTGCTTCTCGGTCTGCTTCTCAGAAAGCCGATTGTCCGACTCAATGAAGCGTTTATCGAAAAACTTGAAAGTACAAAACTGATGTAACGGGAAACCGGTACAACAAGAAACAGATACAACAAGAAAAGGCCCCTTTACAGAAAGGGGTTTTTTCTGTACAATGGAACTATTGAAGAATAAGATATTTTGCAGCTGCAAAGAGGTTGAAGGGCTGCAGAATGATAATGAAAGGAAGATATACAATGACAAATCCAGTTGTAACAATTACAATGACAAACGGAGATGTGATGAAGGCAGAATTATACCCTGAAATCGCTCCGAATACAGTGAATAACTTTATTTCCCTCGTTCAGAAAGGCTTTTATGATGGCCTGATTTTTCACAGAGTTATTTCCGGTTTTATGATTCAGGGCGGTGATCCGCAGGGTACAGGTATGGGCGGTCCAGGCTACAGCATTAAGGGTGAATTCGCCATGAATGGTGTGAGAAATGATCTGAAGCATACAAGAGGTGTTCTGTCTATGGCACGTTCCATGATGCCGAACTCAGCAGGTTCACAGTTCTTCATTATGCATGCCAATGCACCGCATCTGGATGGACAGTATGCAGCATTCGGCAAGGTTGTTGAAGGTCTTGATGTCGTTGATAAGATTGCATCTGTCAGAACAGGATGGCAGGATAAACCGGTTGAAGAGCAGAAGATCCAGTCTATGACAGTGGAATTGTTCGGTGAGACTTATCCGGAACCGGAGAAATGCTAATAAGCAACAGCTGAGTATGGCTGCCGCAAGATGCCGTTATCGCAGAGTGATCTGCGGCATTTTGGGCGGCCATTTTTAGAAGGGAGGGTGAGAGATGGCGATTCTTGTTGTGCGGATTGAAGATGTGTCAACCCTTTTAATGAATGAGTTTTTTGACTATAACGGAAGGTGTTATGCCCTGACACGCTCAAGGAAAGAGAATACGGATGTTTGTATCAACCTTGAGGATTTTTATGAGGGAACGGTTCAGAGCGAAAGTCTAGAGAACATACCGGTGGTCTTTGTAAAAGCACAGGATGGCGGCTGGGCTGTGATCGGGTACTATAAGCGGGCAGAAGTGCGCAAGAAGATCATGCGTCCGTCTCTGTTCCTTGAAGGTAATATCCGGGCAGACGTCAGAGAAGCATGGCTGTTTTCTGAGGATGAGCGGAAGCAGATATTTGCAGCACATTTCGGAGAGCGGTATTATGAGGTTGTAGAAGATGATGATGCCCGTTATCAACCGTTGATGGCGTGTATGACAGACAACCATGGACAAAACAGTCTGCTGCGGTATGATTGTGTGGATATCTTTCTGCAGAGTACCATCCGGAATCAGTATGAGGCGTGTCTGGCAGAATGCGAACGACTGGCTTCGGCGCTGATGTGTGAGACATGTACGGATCTGAGGGAAATCAAGCGGCTTGAAGTGTGTGGACGGCAGGCGGCTGTGCTGAACGGCAGAGAAGCAGACGGCTATTATTATGAAGCGATGGCGGATGAGCAGTTGGGCAGAGTACGACAGGGCATGAAAGCCATCGAGAAAGCCCTTCGTATCGAACCGGAGGGGGGCGGATCTGATGGCGCTCAAAGGACAGCTCCTTGTGGGTATGGGAAGGGCTGATGCAGCGGCACAGTGGTTTCACAAGGCTTGGTATGAAAGTGGGGATGATGATTATCTGATTCTGGAAGGCCGGGCATGGCTTTTGGATGAAAAGCCAGATGCTGCACTGGAATGTTTCAGGAAGATCAGTGACAAAGAACTTCTGGATGCGGCCGGGATCCACCTTAAAGACATGGAGCGAAGGTGGCCGCCGGTCAGTGCCAGAGGAGTTCGGGGTTAACAGAAGAAACTAGTACATCGTTTTCTAAATAACTACACCATTCACTTGCCAGCGGAATGAAAGGAGCGGATTTCATGAGTGAACAGGAAAACATTCTCAAGTTAAAAGCAATGATTGAGGCATCGGATAATATTGTATTTTTCGGTGGTGCAGGGGTATCTACAGAAAGCGGTATTCCGGATTTCAGAGGTGAGACAGGTATCTACAATACCGTTCACAAATACGGCTGTTCACCGGAACAGATTCTTTCCCATACATTTTTTATGAGAAAGCCGGAGATTTTCTATGATTTTTACAAGTCGACCATGGTTTACCGGGAGGCGGAACCTAATGAGGCTCATAAGGCATTAGCGAAACTGGAGAAGATCGGCAAGCTGAAAGCGGTTGTCACACAGAACATTGACGGACTGCATCAGAAAGCCGGTTCAGAGAAAGTGTATGAGCTCCATGGCACCATTATGAAGAATTACTGTATGAAGTGCGGTCAGTTCTATGATCTGGATTATGTGATGGCTTCCGAGGGTGTGCCGAGATGTGAGAAGTGCGGCGGTATGGTGAAACCGGATGTTGTGCTTTATGAAGAAGGCCTGGATGATACCACCATCAGCAAGAGTGTGCGGGCCATTGCGGAAGCGGATGTGCTGATTATCGGCGGTACATCACTGAATGTTTATCCGGCAGCCGGTTTTATTAATTACTACCATGGCAATAAGCTGGTACTGATCAATAAGAGTGAGACACCATACGATCATGAGGCCAACCTGCTGATCCATGACAGCATTGGAAAGGTATTGAAAGCCTGCGTGGCAGATTTGTAGAAAATGCAGTGCAATCTGACCAATGCTTTTGTACATTCGATGATAAATGTATATTTTTAGGCATTTTAACTAAAAATATATTGAAATAGGACATATAAAGCGTTATAATGTCTATGTTGTAAAACATCTTTTCAGGGCAGGGTGTAAGTCCCTACCGGCGGTAAAGCCCGCGAGCGAAGAAGAATGGCATGATTATTTTTCTGATGCATGATCCGGTGAGATTCCGGGGCCGACAGTATAGTCTGGATGAGAGAGAAGAAGATTTGCATTTTATTTGAATGTTGACCTTTGTATGTATGCCCTGAATTCTTTGTGTGAGGATTCAGGGCTTTTTCTTTATGAAATATGAAAAAGAAAATTCTGACAGGATCATCCGCCGGAATTTCCTGATGTGACTTTTGATAAAATGTAATCTCCATGAAAAGAATGCTGTACAGAGTCGCAGATGACTGACTTGCAAGAATGTATCGGAGGTATGGAAATGGAAAAGTTTTATCTTGGATTTGACGCAGGAACACAGAGTGTAAAAGTAACCGTATATAATGAGAAAATGGAATGCGTGGCATCTACATCAGCACCGACAACACTGACTTACCCGCATCCGGGATGGGTTGATATGGATGTGGATGAATATCTGGCGCTGACGGTAAGCGGCATGGCTGAATGCAGCCGGCAGATGCGTGAGAAAGGCCTGGATCCGAAACAGATCCAGTCTATTATGGGGGATGGTATCATCTGCGGAATCGCAGGTGTGGATGAAGAGGGCAATGCCATCACACCATATATTAATTATCTGGATTCAAGAACCCAGGAGGATGAAGTGCTGATCAACAGCTGGGATCTGGATATCTGGGGCAGGGAAACCGGCAATCCTGAGGCAAAATGCATGTTTCCGGCACTGTTTGCCAGGTGGCTGCTGAAGAATAATGAAGCTTTTAAGGCTCGCGGAGCAAAGTTTATCCATAATGCGCCTTATGTACTGGCGCATCTGGCGGGGCTGAAAGCAAAGGATATGTTTATCGACTGGGGTGCTATGTCCGGATGGGGCATGGGCTATAAGGTTGAAGAAAAATGCTGGTCACCGGAGCAGTTGAAGCTTCTTGGCATTGAGGCGTCCATGATGCCGAAGATTGTCAAACCATGGGATATTGTCGGACATTTGACAGAAGAAATGGCAGAGAAGACGGGACTGGCAGCAGGAACACCGATTTGCGGCGGCGCCGGTGATACGATGCAGTCCATGCTTGGCAGCGGCAATATGGGAGCAGGACAGGCTGTGGATGTGGCAGGCACCTGTTCTATGTTCTGCGTTTCCACAAAGGGCATTATTCCTGAACTCAGTAAGAAGGGGGCCGGACTGATTTTCAACAGCGGTACATTGCCGGATACCTATTTCTACTGGGGTTATATCCGTACGGGCGGTCTGGCGCTGCGCTGGTTCAAGGACGCTGTCTGTGGGCAGGAAAAAGACGGTGATTATTTTGATGTACTGAACAATGCAGCCAAAGATATCCCGGCAGGCTCTGATGGCGTATTATTCCTGCCGTATCTGACGGGCGGTACCAATGACGTGAAAGAGGCCACAGGCTGTTTCCTTAACATGACGCTGGATACAGATCAGGCTACTCTCTGGCATGCGGTATTAGAAGCCATCGGCTATGACTATATGGAAATTACAGATCTGTACCGTGGTGCCGGTGTGGATATGAGCCGTATCACCATCACAGAAGGCGGCAGCCGCAGCGAAATCTGGAATCAGATGAAATCCGACATGCTGGGCAGCGAAGTGATCACATTGAAGAATGCCGGCGGCGCTGTGGTGACAGACTGTATCGTCGGTGCCTATGCACTGGGACATATCACGGATATGAAAGCGGCATTGACAGAAAGTCTGGAGATTAAGAAACTGTATTATACCAATGCGGAAAATCATGATTTTTACGCTAAACAGTATGCGCTGCAGAAAAAACTGGTGAAACAGGATATGAAAGAGGCGTTCCATACACTGAAAGCGCTGCACTAAAAAGGTGGGCTGCCCTTGAAAAATGATTGGCCTGCAGCTAAGAAGTATTGATAACGGGATTAAAATGAGCAGCGCGCAGACATAGAATATCGACAAAAGACTGGCAAATGAACCGTTCAACACAGGTACACTTTCGTTGACAGACACTGGCAGCAGTACATAAGGTCCTAAAAGACAGGATTTAAGTACCGGCCGTGTCTGAAACACCTGTGTTTGAATGGTTCATTTGTCAGTCTTTTTTGAAGTTTTGGGCTGTACGCTATTCATTTGAATCCCATTTTGAGGGTATTTGAGATGCAGACAATTTGCTTTGAGCAGTCCGCATAGATAATATTGGACTCGAAAGATTTAGATTGTTGGTGTAAAATAAAAATATCGGAATGGGAATAGGAATTAAAAAATAGATTTATTGGGGAGATGATGTGCGGATGGAAGAACCTTTGATCATTCGGCGGGATGAGATAATTTTTAAAGAACGTATGATCAAGATTATAAAAGAAGCACAGGTTCGAAGCGAGGAAGATAATCGGAATCTGCGGGAGACCGTGGCGGGGATTATTGGTAAGGTGCCGGGGCGCGGGGACGCGGCTCTGAGGGAGTACAATGAGAAGTTTGACGGATGTACCCGTGAATCGCTGCGGGTCAGCCGGGAGGAGATTGATGCGGCTTATAAGGAGCTGGGCGAGCAGGAGCTGGCGGATCTGAAAGCGGCGCATCACAATATCGAGGCATTTGCGAACGCGCAGAGACAGACCGTGAAACCGCTTGACAATTTCAGCCCGGAGCCGGGAGTCTTTTTAGGACACCGCATCATTCCGGTGGAGTCCTGCTGCTGTTATGTGCCGGGCGGCAATTATCCGCTGTATTCGACGGCGCTGATGTTAGCGACTCCGGCGAAGGCAGCGGGTGTAAAACGTATCACCGCCTGCTCTCCGGTAGTGCGGGGAACGGGTCATATCAATGCCAAGACGCTGGTAGCGATGGATCTGGCTGGCGTGGATGAGATCTACGCACTGGGCGGTGCACAGGCGATCGCAGCATTTTCCTATGGAACTGAGAGCATCAAGCCGGTGGATATTATTGTAGGGCCGGGTAACCGCTTCGTAACCGAGGCGAAACGTCAGTGCTACGGGCAGGTCGGCATCGACTTTGTAGCCGGACCGAGCGAGGTTCTGGTAATCGCGGACGGAAAAGCGAGCGCGAAGGTGGTAGCGGCAGATCTGCTGGCACAGTCCGAGCATGATGTCAATGCGAAAGGCATTCTTCTGACAACCGATGAGGCATTTGGAAAGAGTGTGATTGAGGCGGTAGAGGAAGAGCTGAAGATTCTGGATACGGCAAAGATTGCGAGACAGTCCTGGGATACGTTTGGAGAGATCGGTGTGGTAGACAGCCTGGACGAGGCAGTTCAGTATGCGAATGAGTATGCACCGGAGCATCTGGAGATCAACGTGGAAGATCCGGATGCACTGATTCCGAAGCTGGTTAATTACGGTTCCTTGTTTATCGGTCAGAATACGGCGGAGGTA
>ENA-OPZZ01001994-OPZZ01001994.1-human-gut-metagenome-genome-assembly--contig:-NODE-1994-length-11058-cov-4.454853_pt1 | contig 11058 bp, 9 predicted proteins | sample MGYA00242487_ERZ504511 | MGnify/ENA primary metagenome ERZ504511 (study PRJEB26092, sample SAMD00036241) | human gut metagenome | host: Homo sapiens | study: EMG produced TPA metagenomics assembly of... | reverse complement strand
CGTCGGATATTCGACGCCGTTGAACGTCCAACGGTGTTCCCCGCCACGGTCTTCGTTTCGGTGGCTTCTGGTCACCTGACCCTCCTTGCGGTAGGTCAGGTGTTGCAACGATCACTAGAACCCGCCCCCCTGCCTTTTTGGGGGTTTTTAGGGGGTGTGTTCACCGGGGAAATATGTATATGTGCATGCTGTTGCAATGTACATTTTGTTGTCAGTTGACAACGTCTTGATTCAGATGAATTGGCGGGAAATGGCCATTTGTCTTATCCAATTGATTTGAAGAACGTTGTCAGTTGACAACGTTTTGTACATGGTGCGGAACGACACATATTCCTATCCTGGTCAGGATGCCGACGAGGTGGAGTGAAAAACCAAACCATTTCAGAGGATATTGCACCGAGACGTTGTGGGATTGCCGTGTTGTCGGTGATGTTACAGAGATGGCGCAGTGTTGCGTGAGGGGTGTTGCGTGTGATGTTGCGTGTGATGTTGCGTTGGGCTGATTGGGAGGAATAGTGTGCCGATAGAATGCCGTGATGCGTGCAGAGCAATCGTTTGCGGAGCAATCGTTGAAGAATCGTGTGAACTGATGCGATACGAATCATACCGTCTCTGAATTGTGGGATATGACGAATCGTATCGTCATGGGATTGTGGGATATGATGATTGCGGTTTGATGAAATGACCGGGAAATCGGCCGAGGCAAGGTGACTTCGATGAGTGAAACTCTCAATGATGAGAACGCGGCGGGCAACGATGACGTATCAGAGCGGCGCGCTGTAGAGCATCGAGCGTTAGAACAGTGCGATGTCGTGCATCACGGTGTGGTATCTGGTTGCCCTGTTAATTCGTGTGCGGCTGTGCTGAATGAAGTGATGTCGCAGACTGGTTGGAATGCCTATGAGCTTGCACAGCGTACTGGTTTGGATCGGTCTGCAATTGGTCGCGTATTGCGTGGGCAAAGAGGTATGTTGTTTGATGTTTTGGCCGAGGGGCTTGAGCGGGCTGGTTTTGGTCTTCACCTAGAAGCCGTGGCCCCCTCGCAAACGATTCCGGAAGACGAATTGCACATGTTGTTGGCGCAACTGCGTAGGCCTCCTGATTTCGATGCAATAGAAAGCGGAGCGACCTGGTCTACGTTGAAGATGCTCTGCGTCAATCTGATTCATGCTCGGAATGTTCAACATCAACGTATATCGTTCGTCCGAGCGGTTGCACGGGTGAACGATGCGTGCTGGATTGCGTTTCTCGCTGGTTTATACCGTTTTCTGCGTTGGGATATCAACCCAAGGAACAGACGCTTGACATTGGTTCCTCCGTACCGGTATGGCTTGGATGGATGGTGGTCCCCACTGCCGAGCGCGGCAATTATGCACGTGCTTCATCGATATGAAGAGCCGTTGCATGACATGGACTATACATATTTGCCGTTAATCGATTACGAACTCAACGCTATGCAGCGCAAGCAATTCAACCAAGATTTCATGGAATATGGCATTCTTATTCCAGCGGACGATCTTTCCCAATCCTCATCAGGTACGCAGGCATTGACTCTGTAAGCGAGTGGTGCATAAGAAAATAGTGGCGTGCAGCCAAGTGTCATGGAATGGATATGTAAGCAGGGAATGACATTGCGCTGGGGTTTGATGATGGTTGACGAGTTGCTATCCAGGCATAGAGCGGATGGCGTATGCTGGGGCGCATGGTTGAAATCAAAGACATGCTTGGCAATCACCAAATAATTCGTGCCGACGGCCGCAAGGTCGACGAGCTGCGCCCCGTGCGCATCACCCGCCACTTCACCGACGCCCCCGAAGGCTCCGTGCTCATCGAATGCGGTAACACGCGCGTGATGTGCACCGCCACTTTTACTCCCGGTGTGCCGCGTTGGCGCAAGGACTCCGGCCTCGGCTGGGTCACCGCCGAATACTCGATGCTGCCGCGTGCCACCGCCGAACGCACCGACCGTGAATCCGTACGTGGCAAAATCGGTGGCCGTACCCACGAAATCAGCCGACTGATTGGCCGCTGCCTGCGTGGCGTCATCGATATGAAGGCGCTCGGCGAAAATCAGATTCAGCTTGACTGCGATGTGCTTCAGGCCGATGGCGGCACTCGCACGGCTTCCGTAACCGGTGCGTACGTGGCTTTGGTCGACGCAGTCAATTGGGCGGAGAAGCACCGCCATATCAAGTCCGCCAGCCGCGTGCTTAAGGACTATGTGTCCGCCGTATCGGTGGGCGTGATCAACGGCACCCCGATGCTTGACCTGCCATACATTGAAGACAGTCAGGCCATGACCGACATGAACGTGGCCATGACCGGTTCCGGCACCTTCATCGAGATTCAGGGCACCGCAGAACACCGTCCGTTCAACCGTGCCGAACTCGGCACCCTGCTTGACTTGGCCGAAAAGGGCAACAAGGAACTGCAAGCCGCCCAGCGTGCCGCTTTGTCCCTAGACTAAGCCAGCTCCCCTGCCAAGGGGAGCCTTCTTAAAGGAGAATCCATGCAAATCGTCGTCGCAACCCATAACGAAGGCAAGCTTGTGGAAATCCGCCGCATTCTCGAAGAGGATCTTGGCGTGGATGCCGAAAACATCGAACTGGTGTCCGCTGGCAGCCTTCACCTGCCGGACCCGGTGGAAACCGGCGTCACCTTCCAGGAGAACGCGCTGCTCAAGGCCCGCGCCGTGGCCATCCGTACCGGTCTGCCCGCTGTCGCGGATGATTCAGGTCTCATCGTCGATGTGATGGGTAACGCTCCGGGCATTCTGTCTGCTCGCTGGGCGGGTGCTCACGGCCACGACAAGGCCAATAATGCGTTGCTGCTCGCCCAAATCGGAGATATTCCGGATGACAAGCGTACCGCGCGCTTCCGTTGCGCCGCCGCGCTGGTGGTCCCGGACACTGAGGCCGGTGCCGACGTGACCGGTGGAGTGGCTGCCGACGGCATCACCGTTCACACCACGGCTGCCGATGGGAGCCCTGCCCCGGTGCATGCCCGGTACGCCATCAAGTCGGAGACAGTGGAACTCGGCGACATGCCGGGTCGCATCATCCGCGAGGCTCGTGGCGAACACGGTTTCGGTTACGATCCGCTGTTCGTCCCGGACGATCAGCCTGCCGGTCGCGTCAGCACTGAGCCTGACCATGAAGGCGAGCCGCTGACCAGCGCCGAGATGACTCCGGCCGAGAAGAATGCGATTTCCCACCGAGGCAAGGCGCTGAAAGCCTTGGTCCCCGCCATCGAGGCCCTGCTGCACTAAGTCGTCTAGGCTGTCTAGCTGCACTGAGCCGCGACTAAGCCACAGTTGAGTCGCGGCTCAGCACTCAGCCCCCGAATCGGGCGAGTGTCTAGCAAGCGCCTATGACCTAGCAAGGGCGATACGAAAGAAGGCCGGCGCTTAGTGCGTCGGCCTTCTTGATGAACAAGAGCCACCCGATAGAATCGAACTACCGACCTTCCCACGAACGAGGGGGATGCTCTACCACTGAGCTAAGGTGGCGTGGCTTCAAGAGCCAAGTAGAGAATATAGCACTGCGTTTGATTCACTGCAAGCCGGACATTCATCATCTTTGGGCCATTTGTTCTTTGGACCATCGTGGCGGCAATAGTGCGAACGATGTGCACACCTCATCTGCTCGGCCGCCATTCGTCGTGTGCGCGCTATGCTAGCATGGTGAGCCTGATTGACTCGGAGGCAAAGGGAAGCATGCGTGATTTTGTGCTGGTGAAGTTGACAGACGAGGAGTTCGATGATTTCTCCGCCAGGCATCCACAAGGCAATTTCCAACAAACCTCGGCGATGGGACGCCTTCGCGCCGCGCAGGGGATCGACGTCGAATATTTGGCCCTCAAGGAGGGCGAGAAGATCGTCGCGGCGGCACTGTTCGAAACTCACCGCTCTCGATTCTCTACATTTGCGGTCATCCATGATGGCCCGATGTGCGACTATCACGACACCGAAGCATTGACCTTCTTCATGGATGCGCTGAAACGCCATGCCAAGGCAAAGGGTGCTTCACAGCTGGAAATCACCCCTGAATCCCCGTATCGGCTTCGCGACACCAATGGAGCTTCTTTGCCGGATGACCAGAATGGCGCTCCCGACAATAAGCTGATAGAACAGCTCGAGGCGATCGGCTTCACTCATGGCGGTTTCACCGTGGGCTACACGGCGGTTCCGCGTTGGCGCTACCTCAAGGATCTGACCGGCATTACCGATGAGAAAAGTCTGCTGAAGTCCTATGACAAGCGCACCCAGTGGAGCGTGAAGCGTGCCCAATCGATGGGTGTGCACGTGCGTGAGCTGTCGGACGACGAGCTGGGGGTATTCGCACGAATCGAGCAGCAAACCGCTGAACGCCGTAGCTTCGAATACCGTGGCGAAGCATATTTCCACCGTTTCAAGGAAGCGTTCGGCAGCAAAGCGCATTTTATGGTTGCCGAGATCCACATCGACGAATACGTAGCAGACATGACGTCCAAGCGTGAAGCGCTTTCGGCCAAGGTGGCGGCATTGACCGCCAAAAACGCCGAACACCCCACCACCAAAACCGAACGTCAGCTGGGGGAGGAGACCCGCAATCTGGCGGCAGCCGAAAAGCGCCTGAACGAGGCGGCCGAGTTCGCCAAAGACGGGGATGTGCTGCCGGCTGCGGCATCACTATTCGTGGAGCATCCGCGCGAGGTCATCTACCTGTTCTCCGGTAGCGTCGAGCAGTACAAGCCCTTCTACGCCTCCGCGCTGATTCAGCATGACGCGATGCTGCATTTCTGCGTGGAACACGGGCTGTCTCGCTACAACTTCTACGGCATCGACGGCGTCTTTGATGATCCCGATGACGAGGGGCGTGGTGTACTGGAGTTCAAGCAGGGCTTCAACGGATATGTCGAGGAACTTCCGGGCGAGTTCGTACTGCCGGTCAAACCGGTCGCCTATGCCATGAAGCAATTTGCGCACAAGCTGCTGTCGCGGTAAACGGACGCAGCACACAGGCCGTTCCAGAGCCCAGAGTAACGATCAGAGTAACGACAAGTAAGAAGGTTCGATTATGACGCAATCCGATGCAGGCGTCGCCTCACTCACCCCTACCAAGATCACTCCTGCCGAGCTGGATGCGTTCTCCGCAGCTCAAGTGCAAGGTAGTTTCCAGCAGACCTCGCAGATGGCCGCCATGGGTGCGTTCAACGGTCCGGTGGACTATGTGGGTGTCAAGCGCGGTGACAAGCTGATTGCCGCCTGCTACGTGGTGTACACGCGGTCCCGTTTCGGTTTGGAAGGCTCGGTCTGGTGCGGACCGCTGTGCGATTATGACAATCCACAGGTGGTTGAGGCGATGACCGAAGCCCTGCGTCGTTCGGCCAAGGCCCATCACGCCATCAGCGTATCCTGCTGGCCGGCCGCAGTCTACCGTCTGCATGATCTGGACGGCAAGCCGACCAGCGACCCGGACACCACGATGATGGACAACATGGCCCGCTTCGGTTGGAAACATGGCGGTTTCACCGTGGGCTACGAATCCGTGGTGAACCGCTGGAACTTCGTCAAGGGGCTTGACGGCATTCATGACGAGAAGGAACTGCTGGCCTCGTTCTCCAAGTACCGCCGTAAGAACATCCGCATCGCCCAGGATTCCGGTCTGCGCGTGCGCCGACTGGAACGCGGCGAACTGAGCACTTTCGTCAAGCTGTGCGATATGAGCGCCGCACGTCAAGGCTTCAAGAGCCGTGATCTGGCCTACTATGAGCGTCTGTTCGATACCTTCGGCGACCTGATCGAGTTCAAGGTGGTCGAAACCCATTTCGACGAATATCTGGACACCCTGCAATCCAAGCTGAATGCGGCCTCCAAAGACAAGCGCAACCTCGAACGCCTGCTCCAGCGCGCGCAACAGCAGCCGGAAGGCACGGCCAAGAAGGGTGCCTCCGACCCGGCAACGCTGGAAAAGCGCATCGCCACCGCAGACAAGAAGATTGCGGCGCTGGAAAAGACCATCGGCGAAGTCAATGGCATCATCGCTTCGGACGGCCCGGTCATTCCGGTGGAAGCCGGCGTCTACTTCTGGCATCCGAACGAGGTCGTCTGCCTGTCCAGCGGCGAGGACGATCGTTTCATGGATTACTACCCGTCTTCCCTAATCCACTTCGAGGCGATGCTTGACTGCATCGCCCGTGGCGTGGAGCGCTTCAACTTCTACGGCATTTCCGGTATTTTCGACGCCAACGATCCTTCCTACGGCGTCTGGCAGTTCAAGACTCGCTTCGGCGGATTCGTGGAAGAGCTTCCGGGCAAGTTCACGCTGCCGGTGGACGGACTGCGCTTCGGTGTATCCGAAGCAGCACACAAGCTGCTGCATCGCTGACAAACAGTGGCGAGCACGGACACAGAAATAAGGCACAGGTGACGACGAGATGAGCGCGACTGCGAATCGAACAGATACGACGTATACGTTTGGCGTGATTACGCCCGAAGAGCTCGACCGGCTTTCCGAAGCCACAAGCCAGGGCAGCTTCCAGCAATGGTCCGGGCAGGTCCGTCTTGCCAAGATTCGTGGGCATGAAGCCGAATGCGTTGGCGTGTGCGACGCATCCGGCAATCTGGTAACCGGCTGCGTGATTCTGTACCTCAATGGTCGTTTCGGTGCAGATGGCTCCGTATATTTCGGCCCCATCGGCATTAGCGATGATCCGGCTCTGCTGCGGGCCATAACCGAGGCGATTCGCGAATCGGCCCGTCGCCACCATGCTGTTTCCGTAGCATGCTGGCCTAACGTCGCCTACCGTCTGTATTCCTCGGACGGGCAGCCCGACGGCGAGCCGAACGATGCACTACTGGCCGGATTCGCCGATGCCGGCTGGATGCATGGCGGATTCCATACCGGTTATGACGTGGTCTGCCAGTGGATGTACGTCAAGGATCTCACCGGCATCACCAACGGCAAGGAACTGCTGGCATCATTCGGCAAACGCGCTCAATGGAGCGTCAAGCGGGCGCAGTCGATGGGCGTGCACGTTCGCGAAATCGGCCCCGACGAGTTCGACGTGTTCGCCGATATCGAACGGCGGACCGGTGAACGCCGCGGGTTCGCGACGCGCGGCGCGGACTATTTCCGCCAGTTCAAGCAGGCGTATGGCGCGGATGCGCATTTCATGCTCGCGGAAATCCACATCGCCGAATATGTGGCGGATATGACCGCCAAGCGCGAGGCCTTGCAGACCAAGGTCGCACAGCTGCAGACGAAATACGATGAACGTCCGACCACGCGCATCGAACGTCAGCTGGGGGAGGAATCGCGCAATCTCGCGGCCGCCGACAAGCGTCTGGCTGAGGTGGAGGGATATGCCAAGAAGGGCGATGTGCTGCCGGCAGCGGCTTCAATGTTCGTCAGTCACCCCAATGAGGTGGTCTATCAGTATTCCGGTTCGTTGGAGGAGTACAAGCCGTTCTACGCCTCGGCGCTGATTCAGTACGAAGCGATGCTGCACCTGTGTGTGGAACAGGGTGTGAGCCGCTACAACTTCTACGGCATTTCCGGCGTGTTCGACGATCCGAACGACGAGGGCCGCGGCGTGCTGGAATTCAAGCAGGGCTTCAACGGCTACGTCGAGCAGATGGTAGGCAAATTCACGTTGCCGGTGGACAAGTTCCGCTTCGGCGTGAGCAATCTGGCGCACAAGCTGCTGCACCGGTAGCAGCTGGCGGCCGGGGACGAACCTATGTGGGCTGCGTCTCGCCTGACCGTGTGCCCGCCGTGCGCCCGTCGTGTGCCTACTCGCGCATTTGCTCACACGCCCATCAGCGCGTGAGCAAATGCCATCATCACCAGTGAAATCATCGCGGTGATTGCCAGCGAGAAGCCGGCCAGTTTGGCGTTGCCGAGTACTTTGTCGGTGAACAGCGTGGAGAAAATGGCGATTGGAGCCAACGCGCAGATCACCATCACGGCGCGAATCGAAGCCGAGAACGGCAGCAGGAACCACGAGATCACGCGAAGGCGACGCTGAACGGTATACGCCAAGCGATGACGGCCATGATCTTCCTTCACGTCGATGCGTTAGGCATTGGGGCAGGTCCATGAGCCATGCCCCACCATCAGCATCGACACCAGCGCGTTGGCGCCGCTCAATGGCTGGGTTATAGAGGCGATCCAATCGGGAATCTTCACGTTGGCGACGGTCAACACGATCATGAGCAGATACGTGTCGAACGGCACCGAGCCGAAGAAGCTCTTGCCGATGGTGCGCAGCAATGCGCGGCGGGCAAGCCGTTTGGCGTCGCGATCCTTGGGCTTTTCGTACGGTAGGGTGGGAGCCGAACCGGCGTGTTGTTCGGCAAGTGTTTTGCCGGGCTGAATATGCAGCAGTTGCTGGGTGAGCACATTGGTGCCGGCGGCCACCATCACGCAGTTGCCGATATCGAACATCGCAGCCGGCACCACCGCGCCCGCACCCCAGAATGACTGGACGACCGGGAAAGAAAAACAACCGAGATTGAAGCCGGCACCGTTGAGCATCAGGAAGGCGCGGTCGGTCACATTGCGCTTGCGGGTGGCCAGAAAGATGAACACGACCGGGATAAAAGCAAACAGGAATGCGAATACCGAAATAAGCAGCAGCGAGATGTCATGCGGATTGGTGGCGAACGAGTATACGATGGCACCGGGCAACACGATGTTGAATTCCGCGGTTTGCAACACACGATAATCCTTCTGCCCGAACAGGCCGAACCGCTTGAACAGATAGCCGGTGAGAATGATCAGCAACAGGCCAACCGGCGTAAGAATGGCGGACATACACTTCTCTCCTTGACTCACACAGGCTCATGGCGCACAGGCTCAGCCCGCAATGCTGTGGCCCATTATATTTGCCGCCTTGGCATTGCCATATGTAGAGGTGTCCGCAAGGGCTTGCAGCTGCCGCGCGCATATACGAAAAGCCTCCCGGAAGCGTTGGCAATCCAATGCTTCCAAGAGGCTCAAGCCGGTGCGCGAGATGGGACTTGAACCCACACGTCAAAGACACAGGAACCTAAATCCTGCGCGTCTACCAATTCCGCCACTCGCGCAAGTAGCCATATCGGGGCGAAACGCTCCTGATATGCGAAACCCTAGATGCTTTCACATCTAGGGCGCTGGAGCCACTTGACAGAATCGAACTGTCGACCTGCTCATTACGAGTGAGCCGCTCTACCGACTGAGCTAAAGTGGCACTGCCCGGAAGCACACGCCATCCGCGCACAAGACATAAAGCGTACCAGAAAAGTCTCACCCCACGCAAATCCGCGTCGCGCCAAGCATGGCTGAAACCCCCTAAAGCTAGCGGCGCAGGAGTTTGTGGGCCAAATCGCTCACGCCGTAGCGCAGCTTGCTCACCGGAAGCGTGAATTCGCCCGGCAGTTCCTCAACGTAGCCGTTGAAGCCCTGCTTGAATTCGAGCACGCCGCGTCCATCGTCTTCCGGATCGTCGAACACTCCAGAAATGCCATAGAAGTTGTACCGCGTCACTCCGCGTTCCAAGCAACGCGACATCATCTCATGCTGTAAGGCGGTGGGCGCGTAGAACTTGGCGTAACGATCGTCGGATCCGCTGGAGAAATACACCAGCTCGCGTTCATGCCACATGAACAGACCTACGGCGACCGGCACCACCTCGCCATCACGAGCGATGCGCTCGTTCGCATCCTCAATGCGGCGACGTGCGGACTCCACATTCTTCTGAGCCGTATCGAGCTTCTTGCGCACATCATCCGGGTACTTCGTATGCTCAAGCGAACGCTCCAAGCGTTCCACGTCTTTCGAGAACTTCGCCAGCTTTTCCTCCCAGGATTGCAAATAGCGGTCAAGATGCACTTCCGCCACCATGAACTCGGCCTTGTCTCCAAACGCATCATATACGCGTTCGAAGTAATCAAGGCTACGGTTGGCGAAATGCTGGCGTTCGCTACTCAGCTCGCAAATATCGTGGAACACGTTCAGCTCACTGCGATCCAGGCGTCGAACCTCCACGCCGCTGTTCCGCGCGATCTTGACGTTACGACGCGTGTTCTTCGCATACGAAGCGAGCAGCTCGCCGGCATTCGAGAACTCTCTCAAGTCCTTGACGTAATTCCAACGGTTCATCAGGGCATCGTATCCACGGGTAAAGCCAGCATGCTTCCAACCCAGCCGCTCGTACTCCCGCACCATCTCATCATTGGGTTCGGCCATGGCCTTGCCTTGCGAATCACGAACGCAATACACCTGGTTGGGCCAGCACGTCAGGCTGATGGCGTGAACCCGTTCGGCAGCCTCGCGCAAACCTTCGGTCAACGCGGTCATCTGCTCTCTGTTATTCCCATTGCACAACGGGCCAAGCCATAACGAGCCTTCCACGCCGAAACGCCCTTGCGAAAAAGCCACCAACGCGCCAGCCACCGGAGCATCGTGCGAATCCACCAATCCAACGTATTGCGTTTGCATGCCGTCGGACTGAGCCAATGCCGCCATTTCGGAAGTCTGCTGGAATCCGCCGTATCTGCTCGCGGCGGAAAGCTCATCAAACTCACTACCGCTCAGCTCGCGCACATTCCATTCAGACGATTCTTGCTCTTGTTCCTCACTCGCATTCACTTCGCGCATCACGATCCGTAACTGCCTTTCACTATCCCAACTGGCTAAAATCCCTTTTCGCCAAAAGCGATAACCTAGTCCAGCCTACAGTCGCTGTCAACAGCGTTCACATAACCCTCGCGCACCTATAAGCCCCCACCCAGAATCCTCCAAGCGGAAGGTGAGCTAATAGCTAGTGGCGCAGGAGTTTGCGGAGGGCGGTCTTGAGTTTGAAGGTCAGCGGGCGTACGGGAAGCACGAATGAGCCCATGAGTTCCTCGACGTACCCGTTGAAGCCTTGCTTGAATTCGAGTACGCCACGACCCTCATCTTCCGGATCGTCGAACACGCCGTTGATGCCGTAGAAGTTGTAGCGGGTCACACCGCGTTCCACACACAAATGCAGCATGGCATCATGCTGAATGAGCGCGGAAGCGTAGAACGGCTTGTACTTTTCCACACTGCC
>ENA-OPZZ01001993-OPZZ01001993.1-human-gut-metagenome-genome-assembly--contig:-NODE-1993-length-11070-cov-1.770081_pt1 | contig 11070 bp, 13 predicted proteins | sample MGYA00242487_ERZ504511 | MGnify/ENA primary metagenome ERZ504511 (study PRJEB26092, sample SAMD00036241) | human gut metagenome | host: Homo sapiens | study: EMG produced TPA metagenomics assembly of... | reverse complement strand
GAGATTCCTAATTTCTGGTCTACGTCAGGATTTACATACACTGGTTTTGCACCGCATAGGACAATCGCATTGATCACACTTCTGTGTACATTTCTCGGAAGAATAATTTTATCATCTTTCTTACAGCAAGACAAAATCATGGATTGTACGGAGGATGTAGTTCCTCCTACCATTAAAAAAGCATGCTCTGCGCCAAAAGCTTCCGCTGCCAGTTCCTCTGCTTCTTTGATAACAGAAACAGGGTGACACAGGTTATCTAACGGTTTCATAGAATTTACGTCAATACTGACACATCTGTCTCCGAGCAGTTCTACTAATTCCGGATTTCCTCTCCCATGTTTATGTCCCGGAACATCAAAGGGTACGACCCTGTTCCTTCTGAATCTTTCCAATGCCTCATAAATCGGAGCACTTGTCTGAGGTAAATTAGCCATCTTCTTTCCTCCCCAAATTTTATATAAAAAACACAGGCAATAAGCTTCGCGCTGCTCACCTGTGTTTATATCCTGTCTCTTCTTCGTTTTAAAATTTCGCCGGATTTAACAGATATTGGACGTAGAGTCTATATAGTGGATCAGAACCGTATCCCCGTGAAAAGCACCCTTTGTCTCATCCGCCGGGATAAATACGTCCTGCTCCATGCCCTCAACTGTCACAAAACCAAATCCCCTTGTACTGCCGCAGAACTTGCCTGTGAAGGTATCCGGCTCCGCTTTCTTATATCGACCATTCTCAGTCAATGTCAGTTCTCCGCCGGCAATGAGCTGATCCAGAAATTCCTTGAATTCCTCCTTCTCACGTTTCGGCACTGAAAACCATACAAAGCTCTTTGAACTTCATCGGTTTGTAGTTCTTCTCTTCAATAAAATCCAGGACCATTTTTCTTCTTACATCAAAAATAACCTTGTCCATGTTTGTCACCTCCTGTTTCTATACTCGCTTTTCTATTCTTCGGCCGGATCTGTATCCGCCGCTAACATTCTCTGTGCATTCTATACATTCTATCTGCAGAAAGAACAAAAACACTCCCGAAGGAGTGTTTCTATTCATCTTGCTGTACATGTTCAGGCCGGAAGTATTACCGGCTGAATGATACTGCCTTCAGCAGTCTGACATTCTTAGTATCCCCAACTCATGTTCATCACAAGAGATAATACAATAAAGATCGCTGCCAAAATAGCTGTTGATCTCTCAAGTAAAGCATCTTCTGTGTGCTTCTTACCATGGGTCGTGAAATATGTGTCGTTGCTTCTGCCTGTAATTCCGCCAGACAGATCCGCACCCTGACCTTTTCCTTTAAATACTAAAAATACAAGTACTAAACATACAATGATATATACCACTGTGGCTGCAATTCTGATACCGCTCATGCGTACACCTCCTGCATTCAATCTAAATCATTATAGCACAGGTTCCTACAGCATGTAAAGTATATTTTATCGTTTCACAAGAAGTGAATGACCAGTCATCTCTACCGGTTTCTCCAGCCCCATCATATCGATGAGTGTTGGCGCCAGGTCTGCCAGGCAGCCTCCCTCTTTCAGTGTGTAGGCCGGATCATAATTAATCAAAATAAATGGCACCGGATTGGTTGTATGAGCAGTGAAAGGCACCCCTGTTGTATAATCAACCAACTGTTCACAGTTGCCATGGTCTGCACAGAGAATCATCTGGCCATCCACTTCTTTCAATGCCTCAACAGCACGGCCGACACATGTATCCACTGCTTCAACTGCTTTAATCGCTGCAGATTCAACACCTGTATGACCCACCATATCCGGATTAGCGAAATTGATGATGATCACGTCGTATTTATCTGATTTGATGGCTTCTACGAGTTTATCGCACACTTCATAAGCACTCATCTCAGGCTTCAGATCATAAGTTGCTACCTTTGGAGAATTCACAAGGATTCTGTCCTCTCCCGGATTTGGTGCTTCGACACCGCCGTTAAAGAAGAATGTCACATGTGCATATTTCTCTGTCTCAGCAATTCTTGCCTGCTTCAGTCCTTTAGAAGCCAGGAATTCACCAAATGTATTTTTGATTTCTACTTTGTTGAATGCCACTTCTTTATTCGGGATTGTTACATCATATTCTGTAAAACAGATATAGGTTACTTTCTTGCGTTCGCCTCTGTCAAAACCATCAAATTCATCTGCGCAGAAAGCTCTTGTGATCTCACGAGCGCGGTCCGGTCTGAAGTTGAAGAAGATAATGGAATCACCGTCATTGACTGTAGCCGTTGGCTTGCCGTCTCTCATAATGACAGTCGGTACAACAAATTCATCATAAACTTCCTTCTCATAGGATGCCTTAACCGCATCATATGGGCATTCTGCCTGTATGCCTTCACCAAAAGCGATGGCACGATAAGCTTTTTCTACACGGTCCCATCTGTTGTCACGGTCCATGGCATAGTAACGGCCCATAACAGAAGCAATCTGTCCAACACCCAGTTCCTGCATCTTCTCGTATAATTCTTTGATATAATCTGCACCTGATGCCGGCGGTGTATCACGGCCATCCAGGAAGCAGTGAACATAGACCTGCTCAAGTCCATGACGTTTTGCCAGCTCCAGCAACCCATACAGATGTGTATTATGGCTGTGGACACCACCGTCGGACAACAGACCATATAAGTGCAGTGCAGAATTGTTGGCTTTAACATTCTCAATGGCCTTTAATAAAGCCGGATTTTCAAAGAATGTACCATCCTGGATCTCTTTGGTAATTCTTGTAAGATCCTGATAAACAATACGTCCGGCGCCCATGTTCATATGTCCGACCTCAGAGTTGCCCATCTGACCTTCCGGAAGACCAACGGACAACCCGCTGGCATTGCCTTTGACAAATGGATAGGTTGCCATTAAATTATCAATGACAGGTGTCTTTGCTTCATAAACAGCATTGGCATCTTTTTTGTCATTTAAACCAAAACCATCAAGAATCATTAAAACTGTAGGTTTTTTACTCATTTTCTCTCACTTTCTTCAAAAAAGGGCGCCGAATTATTCAAGACGCGCCCCAATTGATATTGTTATTGATAAAAATTATTTGTTGTAGTTAACAATCTTGCCGAAGTCCGGTTTCAGAGATGCACCGCCTACAAGGCCGCCGTCAATATCCGGTTTTGCGAAAAGTTCAGCTGCATTGCCTGCATTCACAGAACCGCCGTACTGGATACGGATAGCTTCTGCTGTTGCTTCATCATAGATCTCACGGATACACTGACGAATTGCACCGCAAACTTCCTCAGCCTGATCTGCTGTTGCAGTTTCACCGGTTCCGATTGCCCAGATTGGCTCATAAGCAATAACTGCTGTCTTTGCCTGATCTGCTGCCTCTGTATTCAGCAGTTTATCGCTGACCGCTTTTACATTTTCCCATGTCTGGGAACCGATGTTGTTGCTGTCGATCATGTATTCCACATTTTCCGGGATCAGCTGTACCTGTGCAGTTGCCGCTACGATGCTTCCCTCCACGGAACCGGTTACAGTTACATAGCTGTATGGATTACCGGCAAAGGAAACACCTTCCAGGTTCCATGTAACTGCTTTTTCTGCACCATTTACGGTCACAGTTTCCGGAAGCTGCGGCTCCTGTCCCATGATGGTGGTCGTTGTCACGGTCTCCGGGGAACTGTAAGCTGCCATGATCTTCTGATATTCTTCAGAGGTCACACGGATCGGTGTGCCATGTCTTGCGCGGCTCGGCATCTTGTATGTACCACTTTCCGGTTTTGTGAATACACCGCTCTCCAGATCGGTTGTTACCAGCGGGTAATATCCGCCGCCGCCAAAATCATCCACCAGCAGACACCATTTGTCTGTTCCGTCGGTGTCATCCTGATTTAACTTGAAAATGGTCGGTCCCTCTACATACTGATTGCTGTTCAGGGAACCGGAAGCAATCTGTGTAAAGTTTTCCAAGTACGCTGTCACTCTTTCTCCAGAAAGATTGGTTTTGTCTTTGCGCCAAGGCTGTTTGTGCTGCCGCCTTCATTTTTTGTAAAACGATAATACGTTCCATTATGTTCGATCATCGTCGTATCAATACTGGACTGATCTTTTTCAATGTATAGTTTCGGTTCTGTAAATGTATAGAAATCTCTGGTTTTTTACATAGTACAGACGCTGTTTCGTATCTACACTCGGTGTTCTGGATGCCCAGTATACCACATATTCGCCAGTCTTCTCATCATAGGTTGCTTCCGGCGCCCAGGTGCAGCCTGCGCCGATGGCTGCGGATACTTCCACCATACGCTCATCGGACCAGTTTACAAGATCTGTAGATTCCCAGATCATCAGGCTCTGGCTTCCGTTGTTCTGCGCTGCATCCCATCCGTTTCCACCGTTGATCTTCAGATCTGTCGCGATCAGATAGAATTTATCGCCTTCCGGAGAACGGATGATAAACGGATCACGCACACCTTTTTCACCCAATGTGGATGTAAGAATCGGATGGTTGTTGTTCAGATCATCCCAGTTCATACCATCCTGGCTGGATGCAAAATAGATCTGCTCACCGTCAGAATAACCTTCTCCTGCAAAATATGCAAAGAAGTAATCGGTGTACTCAGCATCTTCGATCTGTTTCGGTGCTGCTTTTACGGTAAACGTAAAATCTTTGGTCGTGCTGAGTCCTTTCCATGTGATCGTAGCGGTCAGTGTAACATCGGTATCTTTCTCCGGTCTGCTCACAGTCCCCGCCGGCATTGCATCATAGCCTTCTACCTCATGCGAAGCCGACATCCACGATATCACTCTGTTCTGTGGACCAGGTCACTTCTGCTGCCCCGATGGTCTCCGGCAATGTAATATTGCCATATACCTCAGAACCACGCTCGGTAGAGTATGGTAACGTCAACTGATCTGCCAGTTCTTTCAGCATCGCATTCTGATCCAATACGGTTACTTTATACGTTTTTTCTCCAACTATTTTCTCTCCGTCTTTCATGGTAGCTGTCAGTGTCACTTCCTTATTACCGTCGGTAGGGATCGTAACTGTTCCATCTTCTTTCACAATATTGACATTGTCGGAAGTCCATGTAATGGAAAGTCCGTCGGAAGAAGTCCGGAGCAGATTCAGATTACCGATAATATGATCCATATCTCCCAGCGCAGTCTCAAGTTCAGAAGCTGCTGCTGTCACGCGGTCGTTGTCATACAGGCGGGTTCCGGCAACAATTTTCAGATTGTCCAGCTGCATGCTGGAATATTCTCCGCCACCCCAGGCTGCTTTTCCGATCCAGAAGATGCCGTTATCACCCAGGATATCTGTCAGACTGTAACTGCTTGCCACTTTGCTGACACGCACACCGTTGAGGTAAGCAACCGTCGCATCTTTTGTGTATACAATGTCCACATGCTGCCATTGGGAAGCTGCCATTTTGATGGTCGGATTTGCAGGTCTGGATCCCGTGTTGTTATAACGCTCGATTTCTGTGGTTCCGTTTTTTACCAGAACGCCGAGATAACGCTCTTTATTTCCATTATCATTCCAATTCAGGGAATTACCATTCTCCGCTGCATAAAATATCCAGTGTGAATTACTCATCTCCGGCAGAATATCATAGGAAATTGTCACTTCATCATGGCCCTTTAACAGACTGCTGCCGTCTGCTGCACGCACCTGCAGCCAGTCCTTGTCGGATGCCACGAATTTTGCAGCTTTTCCTCCATCATGATCTACCAGTTCAATGCTGCCGCCCCCTACAGTTGCAATGGCATTACCGCCGCTGAAGCTGCCATCATCCCCAGCCTCATTAAAGTCGAAATCCGCCAGAACCACTTCATCGGAAGTTTCTTTCGCATCCTGCAAGGCAATCGCTGTCTGAGTACCGGTGCCAGCAAAAGCCGTAGTCATCGGGGTAACTGCCATGGACACTGCCAATACGCCGGCCAAAGTGCTTTTCGGTTACACCATTGTCTGTACTTCTGATTTTTCATAAATCCCTTTTCCTCCTTTTATCAAACGCTTTTCACATTCTCCTGCTAAGAATAACTATAAACGAAAAAACAGCTAAGATATATCAAATAACTTAGCTGTTTTGCATAATTCTTAGTTTTATTCTACTGAATCTTCCATTTCTTCCGATTGGCAAACTGCTTCTTATAATGCCCCGGTGTCTCCCCTGTGATCTCCTGAAACACCTTACAGAAATGGCTCTGAGAGCTGAAGCCCAGATAGAAACTGATTTCCTGAATACTGTAATCCGAATACTGTAACAGATTCCGGCTTCGGCGGATTTTTTCCTGCAAAATATAGCGTTTGATGGTAATATGTTCCTGCTCCTTGAAAAGATGGGACAGATAATCCGGATTAACCTTCAGATATTTCGCAATATCTGTAATCTGGATACTGTCATGGAAATGCTGAAATATATAATCCTTCACGGCAGCAATCAACGGATTCTTATAACCGCCCTCATTCGCCTGCAATTCTTCCGCCACGACATCTGCGTACATCCGCTGTGCCATCCGCTTGAATGCTTCCACTTCGATAACATTGTCAATTTCTTCAATCTGCTGGATCATACTGTCCGCCATAGTAAAAGATTTTTCCACGCTGACTCCCGCCTCCACTGCGGTCCGCGATGCCAGTGTGATATTTCCGATTGCCACATTTTTGTGATGGCGCAGAGGATCCTTTGCAAGCTGTCCGATCTTTCCCTCATAGGTCTCAGAAATACTCCTATTCAATGCCGCCACATCGCCATGTCGGATTGCATCCTGCTCTCTGCGCTCCTGTTCATAAGGGTTATGAATCCCTGCCTGCTCCTGATGTGCAAACAAATCCCTGCCCAACTGTTCATGAATCTTCTGAACGCTTGGGAAATTCTTCCTTATTGTATTCGAGAAACTCTGCCAGGGACAGTTCTTTTCCCGTCAGGTATCCATAATACAGGATCATACCGGCTACAAGTGTATTCAGTTCACAGATCTGAAGATGCAGCCCTATATCTTCCAACTTGCCGAAATTTCCTGCCTGCGTGCTGAAACCGCGCTGCATTCGCCGGTGCCAGAAGGATCGGTCCGAACAGGATCCAGCTATCCTCCTGTGCCGGATCCCGTATTTCACCGGCAAGAATATCCGGCTCCAGAGCATAAATTCCAGGATACTTCCTTTGTTTCAGTTCAAATATATTCTTCAGAAACGATGTCTCCGCCTCCGAAAGTATCTTACTACCTGCTGATTCTCCAAAGCTTTGACACTGTGCGCCAGCCCCGTCATATCTGCACACAGAAATATGCATCAGATTTACCAGCATTGTCCCCAAAAATATCTCCTGCATCGAATGACTGCCCGCTCTTATTTCTTATCCAGCGAATACTGCACGAGACGCTCCAGCAGATCTACCGTTCCATCGATACCGTAGCATGCGCTGTTAATGCAGATATCAAAATCTGCCGGATTACCCCATTTCTTACCGGTATAATAATCATAAGATGTCTTTCTACGCTTATCTGTCTTACGGATAAACTCTTCTGCTTCCCGACGATCCTGATTGTTGAGCAGCATTTTTCTGCGGACACGGTTCTCATATGGTGCACCGATAAATACACTGAGACGCGGAATACCGCCCGTCATCAGCACATGACCGCAGCTTCTTCCGACAATGACGCTGTCACCTGCTTTTGCAATCTCTTTGATCACACGGCTCTGTTTGATAAAATGCAAATCTTTTCCACCGATTCCCGGCATCTTTTCATCCAGTTCATCAATCATCAGATCCAGAACCGAATCATCATAAAAAGAGAATCCAAGCCGTCCTGCCAGACGGGAACCAATCTCATGACCACCGGCGCCGGTCTCACGGGCAATGCAGATTACAACATGATCTTTTTCGGTCTTATACATCAGCCCATGACGATCCTTTGTAAAATCTTTTGAAATCTGATCCCGGAATCCATCATCTTCCATCACAGCCATCATATCGTTGCACAGATGCTCATAACGGATAAAAAATTCCTCATATCTGCCACCGTTTTCCTGAATGATCTTAATCATATTTTCCGATCAGAATCAGCTCATCTTTCAGCTTTTCTGTATCCTCACGCTCGAAATCCTTCAAAAATCTGCTTTACAGAAATATGCTTTGGTCCAGGAAACACTTTTCCCAGTTCACTTCCGGATGCTTCATATACTTCTGTATCCAATGTGTAAAAACGTTCTGCCAATTCCTGATAGTTTACCTTGCTTCCCTCTGGTTTCATAAATCAATTCTCCTTTCGCTGCAACTTCATAACTGTCTGTCCGTCTGAATTTTTTTAGTATCAGTGAATCCTGATTCTCATCTGCCTCATAAGTATATACCGATGAGCTGCTGCCTCCGATCAGCTCAAAATTATCTTTATCTGCTGCATATTTCATATGTGCCCCAAACACAAACGAGCCATCCTCATGCAGTTCAATATAAGATCCGCCATCTGCTGTATAGGAAGCTTCCAGTGCTGTATCTGTAAAGATTGTGTCTGATCCGCTCTCTGAACTTCATCTGTGTCCCGCCGGCAAAATCCGGTTCCTCACCTTCTGTGAGTTTTGCACCGCGTATAAGTGCCGTCTTCATTTTGCTGAATCGCATAAGAATCATAAGCCAGCTGCGTCTGGGCATCATCCTCCCCTTCCTGACCATAGTAGATCAGGTTCAGTACCCGGTAACCTGCTTCACTGGTGCTCAGCTGATAAATCCCGGTATAACCGTAATCACAATTACCGTCTTTATCCATTGTCATCTGTATCTTCAGAGTATCCCCTGCTGTATAGACTCCGTCAAATTTCACTTTTGATTTTACAGAATCCAGCTTTGTCTCGGCAGCTGCACTGCCTCCATCTGCGGTTCCCGCATTCTTTGTTCCGCATCCTGCCAAAGCGACCATAACAAGCAACAGTACTCCCAGTAGTTTTCCGGCGTGTTTCTTCATAATAAATGTTCCTCCAATAACTGTCTCTCCAGAGATTTTCCCATACTCTGAATATTTCTATTTTACCACTTTACGACGCTTCTCACAAGTGTTACAGTAAGTTTGTAACACTATGGAAGGAGTGCCTTATTATGAGCAAAAAACAACCACGCAACACCAAGGGTAAAATTATTTCCGCTGCCTGGAAACTCTTTTATGAACAGGGATACGATGACACCACCATCGATGAGATCATTGCGGAATCCGCTACCTCAAAAGGCTCCTTTTATCATTATTTTGAAGGAAAAGATGCTCTGCTCGGATCTCTTTCCTTTCTGTTTGACGAAAAATATATGGAACTGGAAGCACAGCTTTCCGGCTTTGCGACACGCTATGAACAGCTGATTTATCTGAACCAGGAGCTTTTTTCCATGATTGAAAACAGCATTTCCCTGGATCTGCTGGCACGGCTGCTGTCCACACAGCTCATTACCAAAGGAGAAAAACATCTGCTGGACCGCAACCGCTATTACTATAAACTGCTGCGCCGTATCATCCGGGAAGGACAGGACGGCGGGGAATTCCGCACAGATCTCTCCGTAAATGAAATGGTGAAGCTGTATGCGATTGCAGAACGCGCCCTGCTCTATGACTGGTGCATCTGTAATGGAGAATATTCTTTAAAAACGTACGGCTCTACGGCGATGCCCATCTATCTGGCACAGATCCGGATCCGGGATATCTGCTGTATCCAGATAGGAAGCAAATACAGATTCTGTAATATCATCTGTTTCTACTTTTCCTGCCTTTACATCTTCCGCCAGTTTCGCAGCTGCTCTGCAGATCTCATCTCTTCCCCCATAATTTACTGCGATCACAAAGGTAAGTCCTGTATTGTTTTTTGTTTCTTCTTCCAGACGGTTAATACCATCTATAATGTCCTGGGCAAAGCGCCTTCTGTCGCCGATCATCTTTACCCGTACATTATTGGCAGCTGCGATTTTTAACAGACGTACCATATAATAACGGAACAGCTGCATCAGCGCGCCCACCTCATCGCCGGAACGCTTCCAGTTCTCCGTGGAGAACGTATACAGCGACAGGTAGCGCACACCGGCTTCGATGGCACCGGCGATAGTGTCGAACACCACCGGTTCGGCAGCCTGATGCCCGTCGGTGCGAATCAGCCCACGCTGCTGCGCCCAACGACCATTACCGTCCATGATCACGCCGATATGGCGCGGAACCTTGTTCTTCGGAAAATCAGGAATAATCGACGGGTCAGAAAATGGTGCCGCCGGAATGTCAAGGGACTTGTAATCCACGTTCTCAAAAGCCATACCCGCTAATCTAGCAAGCGCATGGAACGAATCGGACGTTCCAAATAGTATTCACCCCATTTTTCCACCATTTGTCGGGTTTCCGGAAGCAACGCCGTGCCGTCCAGCTCTCCCCAATCGCCGTCTACAAGCGCCTGCAACTGGCAGATCGCATTCCACGAAACGTCAAACGATTCACGAATATGATCGGTCAAACACATCAGGCCACCCGCGGAAATCGAAAAGAACCATGGACGATCAGCAGAAATCGGCTCCCCGCACACCACGCAGGCACGCAAACGCGGCGTCCAGCCAGCGATCGCAAGAGCACGCATCACGTAGGAATCGCCAATCGCAGCAGCCTCATGCGCATGCTTGGAAAGGGCATTCAACGCTCCCAACACCAGCCGATACTGTGCCACGGAACGCTCCTGCTCCGTCACCACCAGCTTGTCAGCGGTTTCGCAAATCACATTCGCTGCGGTATACGCCTTGAAATCGGTGCAGATGCCTCTCGCATACGCCGACACCGACTCGGCTTGGGAAATCACATCAAGCGAACGCCCTTCCGCAATAAGCAACGAGACGCGCATGAAAGGCTCCAAACGACCTCCGAAACGCGATTTGGTTCGACGCACACCTTTGGCGACGGCACGGATTTTGCCATGGTCACGTGTCAGCAAAGTGACGATACGATCAGCTTCGCCAAGTTTGACGGTACGCAAGACCACACCCTCGTCCTGATACAACGGCATTCACACACCTCCTTCGCCTCGACTCGTTTTCTTAACTGAACTATCTATACTTTCCGCACGTTCTCGCGCCAGCCGCACTCTCCCGCGATA
>ENA-OPZZ01001992-OPZZ01001992.1-human-gut-metagenome-genome-assembly--contig:-NODE-1992-length-11074-cov-3.223806_pt1 | contig 11074 bp, 10 predicted proteins | sample MGYA00242487_ERZ504511 | MGnify/ENA primary metagenome ERZ504511 (study PRJEB26092, sample SAMD00036241) | human gut metagenome | host: Homo sapiens | study: EMG produced TPA metagenomics assembly of... | reverse complement strand
ATCAATGAAAACCATGGGAAGGATTTAATGAATTCCTTCCCTGATTTTCTTTTTGTGCCAAGGCACTCATTTTTCTCTTAACCTTCCAGAACCTGGGCAGTCGTCAGGCCATATACCTCACCTTTCGCTTTTGCATAGACCTTGTTTTTACTTAAACAATTGCCTGAACCTACACATTCCTCTTTAATTTATTTTCCTATCTAATCAAAGTATTTGCAGTTGCCAGTTTTCCTCCTTAACATAAGTTCTTTCATACATCTACAAAGCCTTCCAAATTGTTTTCGACAGCTTTTCACCATCTGATTGATATAGTCCAGATATTCTACATGCATACAGCTTTATTAATAACGGGTATATTTGCCGTACTCCTTACCGAAAGGATCAAATGCATCATTATGATATGAATCTTTGCTACATTGATGAGTTGCTCTGGCATTTCAACTGGACCGGCGATTTGGACTATGTACGTAAAATGTGGCTTGTATTGACTAGTCATCTGGCATGGGAAAAATTGAATTATGACCCTGATAATGACGGGCTGTATGATGCTTATTGCTGTATTTGGGCCAGTGATGCACTTTATTATAACAGTGGAGCTGTAACTCATTCGTCAGCGTATAACTATCGTGCTAATAAATTGGCCGCTATGCTGGCTGAAAAGATAGGGGAAGATGCTACTCCCTATGAAAAAGAGGCGGATAAGATATTGAAAGCGATGAATGAAAGGCTTTGGATAAAAGATAAAGGGCATTGGCCGAGTTTCAAGATTTCATGGGGCATAAGCGTTTACATGAAAGCGCTGGTTTGTGGACTATCTATCACGCGATAGATAGTGAAACAGCCGATCCTTTCCAGGCTTATCAGGCAACCCGGTATGTCGATACCTCTATTCCGCATATTCCGGTATTTGCAGATGGGTTGGATCGTGATTATGAAACATTATCCACTACGAACTGGATGCCTTATGTGTGGAGTGTGAATAATGTGGCGTTTGCCGAGGTGATGCATACTGCGCTTGCTTTTTTTCAGGCAGGGCGTGGAGACGATGGTTTTAATTTGTTGAAAGGTTCTATTCTGGATGGGATGTACCTTGGGAAAAGTCCTGGCAATTTCGGACAAATAAGTTTGTATGATGCTGTTCGCCGGGAAACTTACCGTGATTTTGCAGACCAAATAGGTATAACATCCCGCACTTTGATACAGGGCTTGTATGGCGTTTCGCCGGATGCTCTGAATGGAAAATTGGTGATCCGCCCGGGATTTCCTATGGCGTGGGATAAGGCGTCTATGTCAATGGCTGATTTAGCTTATGAATTCTTACGTAAGGGTGATATGGATATTTATAATGTGACACAACGTTTCAAAGAACCATTGGCCTTGACGTTGCAAGTGAATGCAGTGAAGGATAAGATCCGTTTGGTAAAGGTGAATGGAAAAGCTGTGAAATGGAAGACGGAAGAAGCTGCGAATGGGTATCCTCTGATTGTTGTTTCTGTACCGGCTGTCACCAAAGCTGAAATCGAGATTCAATGGGAAGGTAATGTCTTACAACAGATTGCAAATGATGAAATTGTTACTACGCTGGAAGGACAGGTAGACTTGAACGCTCCTCAGGGTATTTCGTTTCTTAAAGTATATGACCCGCAAAATGTTCTGGTAACGAAGAAGGTAAACACAACCAAGCTTTCGTCGAAAGTGAATAAAGATAAGAAAGGACATCATACTTTCTTTGTGTACACTCGTCAAGGGAATATGGAATGGTGGCAACCTGTCAATGTCTATGTCAATGTTCCTCAAGTCGTATACAATGGATTTGAAAAATATTGAAACTGGTAAATGTCGTGTGGTAAACATGGATAAGCAGTTTAATTCTTCTGTAGCGGATATTTTTAAAAATGAGTATTTATCTCCACGTTCTCCTTATACAACTTTGCAGTTACCGACTCAGGGAATTGGAGAATGGTGCCATCCATTGCTGACTGCTGAAATTGATGATTCCGGCTTACGTAGCTTGGTGAAGGATAATATGTATAAAACTTCACTTGGTATTCCTTTCCGTGTAATGAAAGAAGGTAACAATATCGCTTACACTTCTTTATGGGATAATTATCCGGATATGGTGAAGGTTCCTCTCTCTGGAAAAGCTTCCCATGCTTATTTGTTGCTTGTAGGGAGCACCAATCATATGCAGTGCCGGATAGCCAACGGAATTGTACGTGTATATTATACAGATGGAACTTCAGAGGTGCTGGAATTGGTAAACCCTGATAATTGGTGTCCGATTGAGCAGGACTTTTATCTGGATGATTTTGCTTTTGATGCTCCCAGACCTCGCCCGTATCGGTTTCATTTAAAAACAGGAATCGTGAGTCGTGATTTGGGAAAGGCTTTGAAACTTCGCGGATCTGCCGACCGCAGATTTGAAGGTGGCGCCGGTGTCATGCTGGATATTCCGTTGGACAAGAATAAGACTCTGAAAGAACTGACATTGGAAACCGTTGCTAATGATGTAGTGATTGGATTGATGAGCGTAACATTACAATAACAGTCTTTATTCCGAAAATATAACTTGTTAAATTATAGTCTTATGAAAAGAAAAATGCCATTTATTGCTGCATTGTCTATCTTATGTTGGGGATGTAGCAGCTATGATTACTCCGGCGATGATATCGTCGGGGTGAAAGCGGCAATCTCGGGAACAATCACGGAGGTTGTGGAGAAGTCCCGGACTGTTGGTACTACGTGGACTGATGGTGATCGTATAGGGGTAACTTGTGAAGATGATGTAAATATTTCCTATAAATATACAGGAAATTTATCTTCGTTTGCAGCATTTGACGAGAATCAGTCTATTTATTTCCTGGGAAAACAGGAACATGTATTGTCCGCCTATTATCCATTTACGGAGACTTCCGTTATGGTTGCCGATTGTATAACAGTGGAAACGACTTCGGATAAACAAACACAGGAAAAGCAAATGTCCATTGATTTTCTTTATGCGACTACGGAAGCCGGACGGAACAATCCGGATGTCAACTTTGCTTTTTCGCATCAGATGAGCAGGATTGATTTTTCTTTTGAAGGAAAAGACGGTTTGACGTTGGATGACATAACTTATACGTTGATTGGCTTGAAACTTAAAGGAACTTTCAATACAATAGACGGCACGACCGCTGTTGTCGAAGATGCACCGGCTTTGGCGTTATCTCAGAAGGTTATGGCCGGTGAAAATATGCGGACTTCATTGATTGTATTTCCTCAAAAAGTTTCAGAGGTTACTTTTGAGATAGAAATGGGCGGGAAATCTTTTATCAAGAAGATTGGTGAGATGGACCTGGTTCCCGGACACATACATCCGTACACTGTAATAATCAGTGAGAGGGATGAAACGATTTATGTAACTGTCGAATCTGGAGAAGTTCAGGGATGGGTTGAAGGAGATCGTCAGGAAATTAATACAAGTGACGGTAATACTATTACAGGAGTTGAACCAGGAGATGTACAATGGGATGGGGGAAATACTCAAACTATTGTGAGTCAGGGGGGCAGGTCAATAAGTATGGAGTTATATGATAATTAAACATTTAAAAGAAGAAATATTATGAGATATTGTAAATTCATTTTTGTAATTTATGTATTGCTCGGTTCTTTTCTGATGGTGGCATGTTCGCAGGATGAGGATGCCAAGCTGGCCGTCAATAGTAATATATTAAAGATTGAGGTGGTTGATTCCAGTATTCAACAAAATGGCAATGTAAGTCGTGCTGTCACTGATGTGACTTACAAGACAACTTTTTCGGACGGGGATGCGATTGGTATTTTTGCGGTAAATAGTGATAAGGAAGTTTTCATTAAAAATGTCCTTGCGACGTATAATGATGGAATATGGGGAATTGACGGAGGACGTCTTTCGTGTACGGAAGATTTGGAAACCGTGACTTTTTATGCGTATTATCCTTATAAGGAAAATATAACTATAGATATGACGAAGGAGGATCCGTTTGAAACGATTGTGGGGAACTGGACTGTTGACACAGATCTGAGTGGTGACAGATATACAAATAATGATTTAATGACAGGGGAGGCTTCAGCAGACGGAAGTACAATAACTTTTGTAATGAATCATCGGATGGCCTTGATGGTAGCCGAACTGCCTTCTGTTACTTATAATTTCACTAATGAGGTTTCTCCTGAACTGCCATCTTACAGTGTATCTTTGAGAGAGGTGAAATTTTCTATTGGTGAGCAGGTGATCATTCCTTATTATGATAAGGAAACAACGACTTACCGTGTTTTGGTAAATCCGACAAAAAAAGTAGAGCAAATAGGAGGAAGTTTTATCAGTTCAGTAGACAACGGGCTTAAAAAATACTCGATAGATGCGACAAAGTTGAAAGCCGGAGAGTATATTTATTGTGAGATAGACGGAGGACTGCAAACTGTGGATCATGAGTTGAAAGTGGGTGATCTGATATATTCTAATGGCGCGTTGGCTTCTGTTGACGATAATGCTCCTGTTAGCGATGATTGTGTAGGAGTCGTTTATTTTGTTGGTAATCCGATGCCTTCTGTGTTATATCCTTTTACAGAAGATAATGAATTTACTTATTCTGAACGTCAGGATGCATTATTGCGTGATCATCCGGGCTGTACCCATGGATTGGTTTTGGGGCTGAAAGAGAATACCAATATTGTTTTTGGGGAGAAAGATGAAATAAGAGTTTGGTATCGTACAGAGTTTGCCGAAAGAAATTCCTATATTGATTTAAGTCCGATGGGATGGGATGGATCGGCGTCTACCGGAACATTGAATGGTACGTCGAGGGATCAGCGATTAGGGTATAATCACACGGAAGTAATTAAAAAATATGCGGAAGCAAAGAATAAGTCACTTTTAGTGAATTCCTTGAATAACTATAATTTGGTTGCTCCGAGTATTTCTTCCGGTTGGTTTATTCCTTCTGTCGGTGATTTGAGGGCAATGGTAACTAATTGGGAAACGATGAATACGCAGTTGGGAAAAATAACAGGTAGTGACGGACTGAAAAATGACATGTATTATTGGTCGTCTACAGAGCGTAATAATACAAGTATATTTGGAGTACAGTTGACAAGCAGTGGAAGTACCAAAGTTGATGGATTGAAATACGACAGACCTGGAGTAAGCTCCCGATATGTATTTGCTTTCTGATATTTATTGAGGTAAGGAAATGATAGAGTTTTGAATAGGGTTAGTTTTATAAAAAGCGTGTATGTTCTTTGCGGAAAGCATACACGCCTTTCTTTTTATTTGTTCAAGTCAGAACCGATATAGTAACCCGGATGAGTGGGCTGGTTGTAACCTATGTTCTGATGTGTAGCGCTTAAACGATATAAATGGTCGTTCCATTAGAGGATTGGAAACGATAGTCGGTTTCAAAATCAGTAGTAAAGATTCCTTAGCTCTGTATCATTTTCATCAACGAAGATAACTTCTTCCCGCCAGTCTCCCCAAATATTGCCATAAAAACAGGCATTGTTTTTTGGTTCCGCTGGCTGTTTTTACACCCCAATCGCTGCCATTGAACAAACGTCCGTCGGTATAGCTGTGAATAACGAGGTAATCAAGCATTTGCCTGTTTAATGATCCACTCCACCAGATTGTCATATTGTATGATGTATCACCACCTTTGGCTATAGGTGCCCTTTTACCTGTCAGTTCATTTCCTTTGCAGGAATACATGACACCGTCCGGTTCTGACGACCAATATTCACATCCGGGACTGTCCGGATCAACATCTGCGACCATACAACGTCCTACGTCCTTGCCGTTTCCGGGAATATAATGTAATATCCTGCCCGTTCTGGCATCCCGGAATTCTGTTCCAATATTTCCATACTCCTTGGGTTCTTCATGGCAGACTACTACTTGATACCCTTCCTGTGTAGGATCAAATTTGCCCAAATGCATGGCATCACCATGTCCTAATTTTGTGCTATATAGCCCTTTACCGTTATGGTCTATGACACATGCCCCATATAAGACTTCGTCTTTTCCGTCATCATCTATATCTCCGACTGCTAAATTTATGATTACCTTGCCCTATATAATCCGAATAGTTGTCAGCTGTATCAAAATGCCATCGCTCTGTTATTTTGTTATCAGTAAAATCTAAGCTACAATCTGGTAGTTCTTATATATCTCTGCACATGAGTAGGCTTGGAATTCCTTTTTGAGATCTGAAGTGTCCGACTCCCATCAGAAAACGATCCATCCTGTTTGCCCAATTATCTCCCCAATATGTCACCCATTTTATTTTTTTTCACCACGGTAGATATAGTCGGTTCGGGCTACTTCCTTTTCCGGTTCTTGCCTTCAATGATAGATAAGAATTCCGGCCCTGTGATAATTCTGCATAAGTGGCACTTTGGGGAGCCCTGTCTACATAGTCGGTTATTCCATCTTGGTTGACTCGCCTATTTTCGTTCCGTCCCCGAAAACGGTACCTTCGGAGGTGCGGACTGCGATCTCCGCCTTGCCATCTCCATTCAGGTCATATACAATGAAGGGAGTATATGAATACCTTGCCGGATATTAGAGCCTAAATCGATACGCCATAAAAATGTCCCGGTTGTTAGCTTGTATGCTTCTAACAGGCAACTTCCGGGAGTAATTCCAATTCCCGTGCTACCATTGTCAAGAGGTGACACTTCACGTTTCAGAACCAATTCATAATCTCCGTCGCCGTCTAAATCGCCAATAGCTGCATCCGAAGCTTTATATACTAAATCGGGATATGGCAGATTATTATTGTTTAATGGGACCGTCCGGTAAAAGTTCTGTGCCATTTCCGGAGTAAAGTTACATGAACATAAAATATTATTGGTATTTGCTTGTCGAACTTCGTATTTGAGAATCTTATTAATGTTTGCTGTTAAATCTTTGTAATTAGAACTATTGATAATCGGAGTTTTGTTTAGCTTTTGGAATTTATAGTTACCTTCTTTGCGGTAGATATCAAAACCAATATCGTCCGGATCGGTGGAAAGCCATCTCCAGCTGAGTAGTACGCCTTTTCTTTCTATTCTTTCTGTTTCTTTATTAGGAAAGATAGTGTTATAACTTGCCACCATAGCACGATTTCTTAGAAACTCAACAACTTGCATATTATTGTTATCACCATTATCAGACACGGGAGGTGGTGTTGGATTTTGGACTGAATTATCACTACAAGCTGTGACAAAACTAAAAAATGTAAGCGCATAAAATAAGTTTTTCATAATTATATTGTTATAAAGATTGAATATTTTCTTTCTACAAAGGAAGTGGATTGGGAGAGTATTCACCTGCAAATTTGTATATAAAGGATGCATTTTTATCCTTATATCAAACTATTGTTATTATGAACTATGATTGTTAATGCTGGAATTTGTCTGATAATTGAAGTAGAAAAGACAAAATTCTATTCTTTACGTACGATATTACAGCTCCTATGGTATAAAAAACAGTAGCTTTGCTGCTACATAATACTTAATATACAATGAAACGTATTAGCCTTCTTCTTTTTTTTATAGGATGTTTCCTCTTTTCTCTTTCGGCTACGAATTATTTTGTGGCTACTAATGGAAGCGATTCAAACAGTGGGACGATTGATAAGCCTTTTGCCACGTTGGGTAAAGCACAATCAAAAGTGATGGCAGGAGATACTGTATATATCCGGCAAGGTACATATCGAGTGACGGAAGCAGAGATAATGGAACATTATACTGCGGGAAGTACTACTTGGAGCCGGGTGTTTAAAATGTCAAAGAGTGGAACTGGACCGGACAACAGGAGGGGTATTAAAAACGGTTATACGCGGGGAACAAACAAAGAATACGGATTTGGATCTGCTGGAAATAAAAGAATCAGGAAATAGTACTTATGAAATCTTTCTTCGTGGTGGCGGACGTAAAGGAGAGATTGTGTTTACAAAATTTATAAAGAGGATGCGCTTTTTTGATACTGTAGAGAGCGTTTTATTTTAATTCGATATATGTACAAAAATAAGTCTGAATATGGAATATTGTATATAGATAAATAGTATTTGAATCCTTTGTATAGAACTCCATAAGAAAATCAATATCTCCATATCCTTTGCTTTGGGGCAAATGGAAACATGCGGTACTTTTGCAAAAAAGTAACGAGATATAGAAAATGATAAAGTCAGCATTTTTAATAGTAGCGACATGTTGCAGTCTGCAACTGTTTAGTCAGGAAAAATTTCCCGATGGTAAAATTATACCGGATTGGTTTTACAAAAATGAAAAAACTGATATAAATGGATTAGGAAAGAGTTTCTTGATTACCGACTATGGAGTAGTGAATGATAGTACACTGTTACAGACAGAGAAAATTCAGGCTGTTATAGATTTGGCGTCTAATAATGGAGGCGGAGTCATTGTTATACCTGAAGGTACTTATCTTAGTGGTGCGCTGTTCTTTAAGCCGGGAACACACTTGCATTTGGAAGAGAAAGCTATATTAAAAGGTAGTGACGATATTAGCAACTTTCCTGTAATAGAAACACGGATGGAGGGACAGAACCTAAAGTACTTTTCAGCTTTGATTAATGTTGATAAGGTAGATGGTTTCACCCTTTCCGGAAAAGGAAAAGTTGATGGAAACGGTGAACGATATTGGAAGTCATTTTGGTTGCGGCGGCGTGTTATTCCTAAATGTACTAATATGGATGAATTGCGTCCTCGTCTACTTCATATATCTCATAGCAATAATGTACAAGTTTCAGATGTGCGACTTGTTAATTCTCCGTTTTGGACAACTCACATTTATAAGTGTGATAGCGTAAAACTTTTGGATTTGCATATCTTTTCACCTTCTTCTCCTGTAAAGGCTCCAAGTACGGATGCAATCGATATTGATGCGTGTAAAAATGTACTTGTCAAGGGATGCTATATGTCGGTTAATGATGACGCAATTGCATTAAAAGGTGGCAAAGGACCATGGGCTGATCAAGATCCCGATAATGGTGGCAATTGTGATATTATCATTGAAGACTGTACTTTTGGATTCTGTCACGGAGTGCTGACTTGCGGTAGTGAATCGATATATAATCATAATATAATTCTTCGACGCTGCAATCTGGATCAGGCTAAACGCCTGTTGTGGTTGAAAATGCGTCCGGATACTCCCCAACAATATAAGTACATCCTCGTTGAAGACATAAAAGGAAATGTCCGCAATTGTATCTTTATTGCTCCTTGGACACAGTTTTATGATTTGAAAGATCGCAAGGATATGCCAGTCTCGTATTCCAGCTATATTACAATGCGTAATATTCATCTGGATTGTGATTCCTTTTTTGCTGTAGAGAAATCAAAACAATATAAATTATCCAATTTCTGTTTTGACAATTTGACTATTACGGCTAAAAAAGATGTGAAGATAGATGAAGATATTATTGATGCATTGGTTATGAGAAAGGTTGAGATAAATAAAGTGAATTAAAAAAGAAGGGTAGAAAGACTGGAAAATCGTACATAGCCTGTAAAATCGTACAAAATAGGCGTGTGATGGGCTGTACACATATGAATTTACATAAGAAAGTCGAATTCTCCATATTCCTTTTCTTTAACTCTACCATGTAATGCGGTATCTTTGACATGTGCTTATTCAGTAAAATATTGAATCTAAAACTATAAAATACAATGAAATTCTGTAGAATTATTTTTTGTCTGTGGTTATTGGTCTGTTTCTTTCCAATAGGTATTCATGCAGATATACAACTTCCTTCTATATTATCAAATAATATGGTACTTCAGCAAAATGCGAAAGTACGTTTTTGGGGAAAAGCACGTCCCGGAGAAAAGATTTTGGTAAAGACTTCATGGGATCATAAGAAATACAAGGTGACTGCTTTAGCAAACGGTCATTGGGAACTGATGATACAAACACCGGCTGCTACTTCCGGACAATCTGTAATGTTGAAAGGTGATAATAAGATCCGGATCAATAATATATTAATAGGTGAAGTTTGGCTTTGTACGGGACAGTCAAATATGGAATTTCCCGTAGCCCGTAATCCGCAAGTGAAATGGAAAACAGGAATGTTGAATGAAGCGGAAGAAATGAAAGATGCTGATTTTCCGGAAATCCGCCTGTTTCATGTAGAGCATCAACTGGCACCTGATAGTGAGAAAGAAGATTGCGTTGGAAAGTGGGTGGTTTGTAATCCGGAGAATCTGAAAGACTTTTCTGCTGTAGGATTTGTCTTTGGACGTAAATTGTATAAAGAATTGAGTACACCGGTTGGATTGATTCAGTCTACTTGGGGAGGAACACATGCTGAATCTTGGACAAGTATGAAAGTGATGGAAAACAATCTGCTGTATGCTGATGTCTTAAAACAATATTCAAAAGAAAGGGTGAGTAGGGAAAAAGATAAGTGTAAGGTTCCGGCTACTTTGTGGAATGGCATGATTGCTCCTATAGTAGGGTACACTGTAAAAGGAAATATCTGGTATCAGGGAGAATCCAACTCTGTTCGTTATGAGAAATATCAGGAAGTATTTACTAACCTGATTAATAGTTGGCGGAAAGAATGGAATCAGCCGGATATGCCTTTCTATTTCGTACAGATTGCACCACATTACAAGCAACCGGCAGGTATTCGTGAAGCACAATTAAAAACATGGTTAAGTGGACTTGAAAATATTGGTATGGCAGTAGTGACGGATGCAGCCGATTCTACAACAACCAATGACACGGTCAGAACGCTGCCGGTGGGAGTCGCCTCCCTGCGCAACATAGAGAGCGGCATTAACTATAACATCCTGATGGCCAGCAATGTAATGCTCACCATACCGATTGTGGCCGTCTATCTGCTGGCCCATAAACAGATTATCAAAGCATTCACTTATCTTGGAGATAAATAGTCCTTCTCCGGATATGGGAAATATAAAGTCTATAAAGACACAAACGATTATGTGAAGACAAAAGGAGAACATCGACATGAAAAAGAGAACTACAACCTGCATCCTGGCCGCAATGATCGCCTTGTCCGCCTGCTTATCCGGCTGCTCGACCGGTACTTCC
>ENA-OPZZ01001990-OPZZ01001990.1-human-gut-metagenome-genome-assembly--contig:-NODE-1990-length-11088-cov-2.834687_pt1 | contig 11088 bp, 10 predicted proteins | sample MGYA00242487_ERZ504511 | MGnify/ENA primary metagenome ERZ504511 (study PRJEB26092, sample SAMD00036241) | human gut metagenome | host: Homo sapiens | study: EMG produced TPA metagenomics assembly of... | reverse complement strand
CAGATGCAGCGATACGCTCTGCGTTCAGGTCAGGACGGAAAGTAACGATATGTCCGTCTTCTGTTGTGTATGCCTTCAGACCCTCGAATACACTCTGAGAATACTGAATGCACACCAGCACACTCGTTGAGTACGATATTAGGGTCTGTGCTTAAAGTACCCTCATCCCATTTTCCATCTTTAAAATTAGACACGTATCTGTAGTCGGTTGGCATGTAAGCGAATCCGATGCTGGACCAGTCGATGTTCTTTTTTTCCATAACGATTCCTCCGTTTACAATTTTTACTTTTTACCATTGTAAAACTTTTACGTGATGACTTCAATAGTTTTTTGTTCCTTTTTTTCATTTGCTTGTAATTTTAATATGATTTCGATATAATAAAAATTATCTATGGACTGGAGGGAAAAATGGACAATCACGAATTTGAAGACCTTGGGAAAAAAGATTCAGGATATTGTAGATAATGCAGTGAATTCAAACAGCTATCACGAATTAAGCCATACGATCAGCCAGACAGTAAATAAGGCCATTGATTCCGGAAGCGAAGCGCTGAAAAATGCGATGAATTCCGTGTTTGATCCGGGTGCTGATCCGGAATTCCGTAAGAAAAGCTATACATATCAGAGTCCTTATTACGGAAGAAGCAGAAAAGCAAAGCAGCAGGCTGCAAGAAAACAGACGGAACTGCTCTACGGAAAGACTACCGGTGAGAATCTCAAAGGCATGATGATGGCAGTTTCCGGTGGGATACTTTTAAGTGGCATGGGGCTTGGAGCCATGGTGCTTCTGATCTGGATGGGCATAGGACACAGCGGTGCACTTGCAGCAGGTGTGCTTGGAGTGATGTGTGCAGGCGCAGCAGGTGGCGGTGCTCTTTTGGGAGCAGGAACAAGCCGCCTCGGAAGACTGGGACGTTTCCAGAAGTATATCCGTGCGCTGGGAGATCACACCTACTGTAATTTTCAGAAGCTTGCCCAGGCAGCAGGAAAGAACGAGAAATTTGTAAAAAAAGATATCAGCAGAATGATCCAGAAGGGCTGGTTTCTGGAAGGTCATGTGGATGAGCAGGGAACCTGTCTGATCACCAGTAATGAGACCTATCAGCAGTATCTGGAAACACAGAAGCAGTTGGAGCTTCGTGAACAGGAAGCGGATCCTAAGGTTCAGCTGGAGGATAATATGAGTCCGGAAGCCCAGGAAGTCCTGAGAAAAGGAAATGAATTTCTGGTAAAGATCCGTGAGAGCAATGACGCCATTCCCGGAGAAGAAATTTCTGCAAAGATTTCCAGGATGGAAATGATCGTTCAGAAAATTTTTGAGCGTGCAGGAGAGCATCCGGAGGTGATTCCGGATCTTAAGAAAATGATGGATTACTATCTGCCCATGACTGTGAAGCTTCTGGATGCTTATGAGGATATGGATGGACAGCCTGTACAGGGCGAGAATATCACGGCTTCCAAGAAAGAAATTGAAGAAACCATTGATACACTGAATATTGCTTTTGAGAAACTTCTGGATTCCATATTCCGGGATACCGCATGGGATGTATCCACCGATATTTCTGTGCTGCATACAGTTCTGGCACAGGAAGGGCTGACAGAGGATGATTTCGAAAAAATGAAACAGAATGCGGAAATGAAATAAGTACAACGAGCAGATAAGAAGCTGGAATACAGACATCTGCCGGAAGGTACAGCTGATCAAGGAGAATGCTTATGGGAGAAGAATTTAAAGACTTTGAGGTAGAAGCACCGGTACTGACTCTGGAACCGGATCTCACGGAAGAAAAAGAAGAAATTACAAAAAAAGAACCGGAGAAACCCCAGGAGCCTGCAGTAGAGGAACCGGTGTTATCTCCCCAGGAACAGAAAATCGTAGAAGATTTTGCGGCAAAGATCGATATTGAAAATACAAACCAGATCCTGCAGTACGGAGCCGGCACTCAGAAGAAGATGGCAGATTTTTCTGATGCAGCGCTGGTAAATGTGAAGACACAGGATCTTGGGGAGGCAGGGGAGCTTCTTGCAAATGTGGTAGGAGAATTGAAGGATTTTGATGCCACAGAGGAAAAGGGATTTTTCGGCTTTTTCAAAAAACAGACAGCGAAGGTGGAAACTCTGAAAAACCGTTACACAAAGGCCGAGGGAAATGTGACGAAGATCACGGAAGCTCTGGAGCAGCACCAGATGCGTCTGATGAAAGATTCTGCCGTGCTGGACAAAATGTATGAGCAGAACCTCGCATACTTTAAAGAACTTTCCATGTACATTCTTGCGGGTAAAAAGAAGCTTAAGGAAGTCAGGGAGGGAAAGCTTAATGAATTGCATCAGAAGGCAGCGGCAAGCGGACTTCCGGAAGATGCACAGGCTGCCAATGATCTGGAAAGCAAATGTGACCGCTTTGAGAAAAAACTTCATGATCTGGAGCTTACCAGAACTATTTCCATGCAGACTGCACCGCAGATCCGCATGATCCAGAACAATGATACGACGATGATCGAGAAGATCCAGACAACCATTGTAAATACCATTCCTCTCTGGAAAAGCCAGATGGTGCTGGCTCTGGGGATCGCGCACTCCACAGAAGCCGCACAGGCACAGCGGCAGGTTACGGATTTTACTAATGAACTTCTGAAGAAAAATGCGGAAACGCTTCACCTGGCATCTGTGGAAACTGCAAAGGAGTCCCAGCGAGGTATTGTAGATATTGAAACTCTGAAAAAAACCAATCAGGAACTGATCCAGACACTGGATGATGTGATGAAGATCCAGCAGGAAGGCCGTGAGAAACGTCAGGCAGCAGAGGCAGATATGAGACGTATGGAAAACGAACTGAAAACAAAGCTGCTGGAGATCCGACGTTAGGAGTAAGAGTAAAAAGATAGTTCGGAAAGGAAAGGCAGGGCGTTTGAAGACACCTGCCTTTCAGGATTCATAAAGGAGATTTTTATGTACAGAGATCATACAAAAGTAATAAAAATTGGAAATCGTGTTATCGGAGGAGGAAATCCGATCCTTATCCAGTCCATGACCAATACGAAAACTGAAGATGTGGAAGCAACGGTTGCGCAGATCCTTTCTCTGGAAAAAAGCAGGCTGTGATATTATCCGCTGCGCAGTTCCTACTATGGAAGCTGCGGAGGCTTTATCCCAGATCAAAAAAACAGATCCATATTCCGCTGGTTGCGGACATCCATTTTGATTATCGCCTTGCCATTGCAGCCATGGAGAACGGTGCGGACAAGATCCGTATCAATCCGGGAAATATCGGTTCGAAAGAGAGGATACAGGCAGTTGTGGATACAGCCAAGGAACGGAATATCCCTATTCGTGTAGGTGTAAACAGCGGTTCCCTTGAAAAAGAACTGGTAGAAAAATATCACGGTGTTACTGCCGAAGGACTTGTGGAGAGTGCGCTTGATAAGGTGCGCATCATTGAAGAGATGGGATATGACAATCTTGTGATCAGCATCAAGTCTTCTGATGTTCTCATGTGCGCCAGAGCCCATGAACTGATCGCAGAAAAAAACACAGTATCCTCTTCATGTGGGAATTACAGAAGCAGGAACTCTGTATTCGGGAAATATCAAATCAGCTATCGGACTTGGGATCATTCTGTATCAGGGAATCGGAGATACCATCCGTGTTTCTTTGACAGGTGCGCCTCTGGAAGAAGTAAAATCAGCCAAAAGGATCCTGAAAACGCTGGGACTTCGCAAAGGAGGAGTGGAGGTTGTTTCCTGTCCGACCTGCGGAAGAACAAAAATCGACCTGATCGGCCTTGCAAACCAGGTAGAGACCATGGTACAGGATATTCCTCTTGATATTAAGGTTGCGGTTATGGGCTGTGTGGTAAACGGGCCGGGAGAGGCGAAGGAAGCAGATCTCGGAATTGCAGGCGGCGATGGTGTTGGACTTCTGATCCGGCATGGAGAGGTTGTAAAAAAAGTACCGGAAACGGATCTTTTGGATACACTTCGTCAGGAACTTCTTACCTGGAATGAGCAGGAGTCATAATGGAGAAAGATTTTTTTGATGTATTTCCGCATCTTAAGGTGAAGAAAGAGCTGGAAGAACTTCTGGACATGGTATTTGTGACAAAGGTTTCCATGAACCCCGGAAGAACTCATCTGAGGGTTTATATTGAAAGCAGCCGCTGGATACACAAGAAGAATATTTTTGCGCTGGAGGATGAGATTGAACGGCAGTGCTTTCCGGGGATTCCCATGACTGTAACAGTTGTGGAAAAATTTCATCTTTCCGAGCAGTATACACCGGAGAACTTTCTGGAAAGCTACCGTTCCAGTATGGAGATGGAGTTGCGCAACTATAATATGCTGGAGTACAATCTGTTCCGCAGATCAAAAATCACTTTTACAGGAAAAGATACCTTGCGTATGGAGCTTCCGGATACGGTTATTTCCAGACAGAAAAGCGAAATACTTGTTGAATATTTTCATAAGGTTTTCTGTGAACGCTGCGGTATGGATCTGAAAGTGGAACTGGATTTTGTGGAAGTGAAAGAAAGTAAATACCGGAAAAATGCTGCACTTCAGATCAAACAGGAAGTAGAAAATGTCCTGAAGCATGCCAAACTCAGCGGTGATCAGGAGCGTGAACCGAAGCAGGAGGAGGCAGCCAAGGAAGAGACCAAGAAAAACTCAGGAGATAATAAGGGCGAAAAGACAAACGAGAAGAAATCCTTTGACAAAAAAACAGCAGAAGGTTCAGAAGGGAGATTTCCGCGGCAGCTTCGGATTCCGCAGGGACAGCAATCCGGATGTGGTTTACGGCAGAGATTTTGATGGAGAAACGATTCCGCTGGAGAGCATTACTGGTGAGATGGGTGAGGTTATCATCCGATGTCAGGTTATGGATGTGGAAGCTCGTGAGATCCGAAATGAAAAAACGATCCTGATCTTCCCTGTGACCGATTTTACGGACAGTATTGTTGTGAAGATGTTTCTGCGTAACGAGCAGGTTCCGGAAGTGACAGAAAGTGTAAAAAAGGCGCATTCCTGAAACTGAAGGGAGTTACTACCATTGACCGCTTTGACAGCGAGCTTACTATTGGAAATATTACAGGTATCAAGAAAATCGCCAATTTTACCAGCACAAGAATGGATACCAGTCCTCAGAAGCGTGTGGAACTTCACTGTCACACCAAGATGAGCGATATGGATGGTGTCAGCGATGCAAAGGCATTGGTAAAACGTGCTTATGAGTGGGGACATAAGGCTATCGCTATCACTGATCATGGCGTGGTGCAGTCCTTCCCGGAGGCAAATCACTGCTTTGATGCCTGGGGCGGTTGTGTTCCAAAGGAGTCTGATTTTAAGGTGCTCTATGGAATGGAAGCGTATCTGGTAGACGATCTGAAGGGTATGGTCACCAATTCCAAAGGGCAGCGGCTGGATGGTGATTTTGTTGTTTTTGATATTGAGACTACGGGATTTTCAGCACTGACCTGCAGGATCATTGAGATCGGCGCGGTAAAAGTGGAAAAAGGACAGATCACAGATCGTTTTTCCACCTTTGTAAACCCGGAAGTGCCCATTCCGTTCCGCATTGAGCAGCTGACAAGCATCAATGATTCCATGGTCCTGGATGCACCTGTGATAGAGGAAGTACTGCCGAAATTCCTGGAATTCTGTGAGGGCTGCGTGATGGTGGCCCATAATGCGGACTTTGATATGAGCTTTATTATTGAAAACTGTAAACGGCAGGGGATTTCGGATGATTTTACTTATGTGGATACTGTTGGTATGGCCAGATTCCTTCTTCCTGCCCTGAACCGTTTTAAACTGGATACGGTAGCCAAGGCAGTAGGTGTTTCTCTTGATCATCACCACAGAGCTGTGGATGATGCGGCATGTACCGCAGAGATTTTTGTGCGGTTTGTAAAGATGCTGGAAGAAAGAGATATTTTTGATGTGGATGAGATGAACAGGCAGGGTGCGGTTTCACCGGATACCATCCGAAAGCTGCCCACATACCATGCTATTGTTTTTGCAAGAAATGAGACCGGAAGGATCAATCTGTACAAGCTGGTAAGCCAGTCCCATTTAAAGTACTATCACAGAAGACCAAGGGTTCCCAAAAGCGTGCTGGAAAAATACAGGGAAGGCCTTCTGGTGGGAAGTGCCTGCGAGGCAGGAGAGCTTTATCAGGCACTTCTTCGCAATGCACCGGATCAGGAGATCGCCAGACTGGTAAATTTTTTATGACTATCTGGAAATCCAGCCTCCTGGGAACAATGCGTTTATGCTTGCGGATGAAAAACATGATATGATCAATTCTGAGGAAGACTTAAAAGAGATAAACCGGAAGATCGTAAAACTTGGAGAACAGTTCAAAAAACCGGTGGTTGCCACCTGTGATGTGCATTTTATGGATCCTCAGGACGAGGTTTACCGACGGATCATCATGGCAGGAAACGGATTTTCTGATGCAGATAACCAGGCTCTGCTTTATCTTCGTACAACGGAGGAAATGCTGGAGGAATTTTCCTATCTGGGAAGTGAAAAGGCGGAAGAGGTGGTGATCACCAATACCAATAAGATCGCGGATATGATCGAGAAGATATCACCGATCCATCCGGATAAATTTCCACCGGTCATTGAGAACTCCGAGCAGGATCTTAAGGATATCTGTTTCACGAAGGCCCACGAAATGTACGGAGATCCGTTGCCGAAGATCGTGGAGGACCGTCTGGACAGGGAGCTGAATTCTATTATCTCCAATGGTTATGCGGTAATGTATATCATTGCACAGAAGCTTGTGTGGAAGTCCAATGAGGACGGCTATCTGGTTGGATCCCGTGGTTCTGTAGGTTCTTCCCTTGCAGCGACCATGTCCGGTATCACGGAGGTAAACCCTCTGCCGCCTCATTATCTCTGTCCGAATCCGGACTGTAAATACAGTGATTTTGATTCCCCTGAGGTGAAAAAATACGCGGGTATGGCAGGATGTGATATGCCGGATAAGATCTGTCCGAAATGCGGTACCAGGATGAACAAGGAAGGTTTTGACATCCCTTTTGAGACATTCCTTGGTTTTAAAGGTGATAAGGAGCCGGATATCGACCTGAATTTCTCCGGTGAATATCAGGCCAATGCCCACCGGTATACAGAGGTTATCTTCGGAAAAGGGCAGACCTTTAAGGCGGGTACCATTGGTACCCTTGCGGAAAAAACCGCATTTGGTTATGTGAAGAATTATTATGAGGAACGGGGGCAGCACAAGCGCTACTGTGAGATCAACCGTATCGTGAAGGGCTGTACCGGTGTCCGCCGTACCACTGGCCAGCATCCGGGAGGTATTATCGTACTGCCTATGGGTGAGGAGATTGAGAAATTTACACCTGTGCAGCACCCGGCCAATGATGTGAACAGTGATATCATCACCACACATTTTGATTACCATTCCATTGACGGAAATCTTCTGAAACTTGATATACTTGGACACGATGATCCGACAATGATCCGTATGCTGGAGGATCTGACTGGCATCAGTGCAAGAACAGTTCCGCTGGACCAGAGAGATGTCATGTCCCTGTTTGCGGGAACGCAGGCTCTGGGGATCAGCCCGGAGGATATCGGCGGCTGCAGGCTGGGATGCCTCGGGATCCCGGAGTTTGGTACAGACTTTGCCATGCAGATGTTGATCGATACCAAGCCGAAATATTTTTCCGACCTGGTACGTATTGCTGGACTTTCCCACGGTACGGATGTATGGCTTGGAAATGCCCAGGTATTGATCCAGAATGGTACAGCTACCATTTCCACAGCAATCTGTACGCGAGATGATATTATGATCTATCTCATCGGAAAAGGAGTGGAAAGTGGTCTGGCGTTTACCATCATGGAGAGTGTCCGTAAGGGAAAGGGTCTTCGTGAGGAATGGATCCAGACTATGAAAGAGCATGATGTTCCGGACTGGTATATCTGGTCCTGTAAGCTGATCAAGTACATGTTCCCGAAAGCCCATGCGGCAGCTTATGTTATGATGGCGTATCGTATCGCCTGGTATAAAGTGTTTCATCCACTGGCTTATTATGCAGCATTTTTCAGTATCCGTGCCACATCCTTTTCCTATGAACTGATGTGCATGGGAAAAGAACGTCTGGAATATTATATGGCGGAGATACGAAAAAAAGGTGATGAAGCATCTAAGAAGGAACAGGATACACTGAAGGATATGAGGATCGTACAGGAAATGTATGCCAGAGGTTTTGATTTTGTGCCGATCGATCTTTATAAGGCAAAGGCACACCGGTTCCAGATCATCGGAGATAAACTGATGCCTGCTCTGGATACCATAGAGGGTCTTGGAGATAAGGCAGCAGAGGCAGTTGTGGATGCTGCCGCAAAAGGCAGATTCCTTTCCAAGGATGATTTCCGTGACCGTACCAAGGTCAGCAAGACCGTTATCGATCTAATGGATGACATGGATCTTTTCGGAGATATCCCGCAGTCCAATCAGATGTCACTGTTTGATTTTACGGGTTGATATATGACACCGGAAGGGCTTACAATAAATAAAAATACTGCCATTTCTCTTAACGGGAGATATGGCAGCGAGAACTCCCAGGAGGATATCAAGTAATATGAAAAAAGAAGAATTAAGATACCTGCAGCGACTTGCGGAGCTGTATCCTACTATAGCAAAAGCTTCAACAGAGATCATCAATCTGCAGTCTATATTAAACCTTCCGAAAGGTACCGAGCATTTCATGTCGGACATCCATGGAGAATACGATGCGTTTTCTCACGTTCTTCGGAATGGATCAGGGGCTGTACGAAAAAAGATCGATGATGTATTCGGACATACCTTAAGCAACAGCGACAAACGTTCTCTTGCCACACTGATCTATTATCCGAAGGAAAAGATGGAGGTTGTAAAAAAGCAGGAAGAAGACATGGAGAACTGGTACAAGATCACACTTTATCGTCTGATCGAAGTATGCAAGACAACGGCATCCAAATATACCCGTTCCAAGGTCCGTAAGGCACTTCCTGCAGACTATGCCTATGTGATCGAGGAGCTGATCACAGAGAAAGCGGAAGTTCTGGACAAAGAAGCATATTACGATGCCATCGTCAATACGATCATTGAGATCGGCCGGGCAGAGAATTTTATCATTGCCCTGGCAGAACTGATCCAGCGTCTTGTTGTGGATCATCTTCATGTGCTGGGAGATATTTATGACAGAGGTCCGGGCCCGCATTTCATCATGGATCGTTTGATGAAATATCATTCGCTGGATATCCAGTGGGGAAATCATGATGTGGTCTGGATGGGAGCTGCTACAGGACAGAAAGCCTGCATTGCAACGGTGATCCGGAACAGCATCCGTTACCGAAACATGGATATTCTTGAGGATGGCTATGGAATCAATCTCATGCCTCTGGCAACTTTTGCAATGGAGGCTTATAATGATGATCCATGTACTGCTTTTGAGATGAAGGGAGATGCCAATAACTACAGTATTCTGGAAGAAGAGCTTGGACGGAAAATGCACAAGGCTATTGCCATTATCCAGTTTAAGCTGGAGGGACAGCTGATCCGCCGGCACAAAGAATTCCATATGGAAAATCGTTGTTTGCTTCATAGGATCGATCCGAAAAAGGGAACGATCACACTTCCGGACGGAAAAGAATATCCGCTGACCGATACAGCTTTTCCTACTATTGACTGGAAAAAACCATATGAACTTACCACAGAGGAAAAGGATGTAATGGAACGATTGGATTCCGCTTTCCGAAATTGTGAGAAACTGCAGAATCATGTCCGGCTTCTTCTGGACAAGGGAGGCCTTTATAAAACTTATAATGGGAATCTTCTGTTCCATGGAAGTATTCCGCTTAATGAGGATGGAAGTCTGAAAGAAGTCCAGATTTATGGAAAAACCTACAAAGGAAAAGAACTGTACGATGTTCTTGAGACTTATGTGCGCAGGGCGATTTTTTTCTGTAAATGAGGATGAAAAGCGTAAAGGCAGGGATATTATGTGGTATATCTGGGCAGCTCCGAATTCACCGCTGTTCGGAAAAGACAAGATGACCACCTTTGAACGTTATTTTGTTAAAGATAAGGAAACACATAAAGAAACTAAAAAATGCCTACTATCATCTTCTGGAAAATGAGGAAATTGTAGATGATCTGCTCCGTGAGTTCAGACTGGACCCGGAAAAAGGTCACATCATCAACGGGCATGTGCCGGTTCACCAGAGTGAGGGAGAGAGTCCTGTAAAATGCAATGGCAAAGTTCTTGTGATCGACGGCGGTTTTTCCAGACCATATCAGAAGGTTACGGGGATTGCCGGTTATACACTGGTTTATAATTCCTACGGGCTGATCCTGTCTGCTCATGAGCCTTTTACTTCTGCGGAAGAAGCGGTAGCCAAGGAGCAGGATATTGTTTCCAACAGGGTGGCAGTTCACTACAATAACAAACGTACTCTGGTCGGTGATACCGATACCGGAACTGCTCTGAAGGAAAGGATCAGTGAGCTGATCCAGCTTCTGGAAGCTTACAGAAAAGGTATCATCAAAGAGAAAAATAAGCAGAATTGAGAAATACAAGAAGGGTTTCCTGTATGCTATAGTAAACAGAGGTAATGCAGATGAGAAAAAACAAAAGAAGAAAAAAACGGCTGAGAAGCAGTTCTGATCCTGTTGATCATTCTGTTTATTCTGGCAGGACTGGGAGGGATGCTGTATGTTTCCCACAGGGATAAAGTGGAAAAAGAACAACGAAGAGAGGCCGCATTGGCTGCATTGGACAGTATTCCGGAGGTGACAGCAACTCCGGCAGCAACAGCAACACCGGTTCCGACAGCGACACCGACACCGTCATTGACACCGGTCCCGACAATCCTTCCGGCATTTGAACCGGAAAATTATCAAGGGATCTGGTACAGCGAAGACGGGCTGACAACGATCGATATTTATGATATCAGTCTGAAATCTGTTTCCTTTACCTATAAGAGAGTGAATGGAAAGATCCTTCCATGACCGCAGAAGCAGATGTGACTGCAGAGGTAGCAGGAAATGCCACACAGTTCCGTTTTAAGGATTCCGAA
>ENA-OPZZ01001986-OPZZ01001986.1-human-gut-metagenome-genome-assembly--contig:-NODE-1986-length-11095-cov-5.587710_pt1 | contig 11095 bp, 9 predicted proteins | sample MGYA00242487_ERZ504511 | MGnify/ENA primary metagenome ERZ504511 (study PRJEB26092, sample SAMD00036241) | human gut metagenome | host: Homo sapiens | study: EMG produced TPA metagenomics assembly of... | reverse complement strand
ATTACATGGATAGCTCCGCCTTCCAGCTCTTCAAGCGCTTCTCCGATTCCTTCATTGTAAGTCGGATGTGCCCGCATACCTTTCAGAAGCTGTGATACTGTCATATTATTGGCAACTGCTGTCACGAATTCACCGATCATATCGGTCGCTCTTGCGCACATCATCTGTGCTCCGACAATCACGCCACTCTCTTCTTCTGCAACGATTTAATAAATCCCCGCTCCTCTTTTGTGATGAGCGATTTTCCATTTGCGCTCATAATGAACTTACCAACTTTAACGGCAATACCTTTTTCTTTTGCCTCATCTTCCGTAATACCGACAGATGCAATTTCAGGATCTGTGTATACACAGCCCGGAACTACATTTACATCGACAGACACTTCTTTTCCGGCAAGCTGCTCTACAACCTGGATTCCCTGGGCACTTGCTGCATGGGCAAGCTGTGCTCCAAAGATCAGATCTCCGATTGCATACACGCCCGGAATACTTGTCTCGAACTTCTCATTTACAACGACACGTCCGCGGTTCATCTCCGGTGTCGCATCTTCTGCAAAGAGTCCGTCTGTGTTCGGGCATCTTCCAACCGCACATAATACATACTGGGAGGCTGCACTCTGCTCTTTTTCTTTCTCCACATACTTACAAATGTACTGGTCTCCGTCTGCTTCTACACCCTGTACAGCAGCTGCTGTGTGAATATCAATGCCGCGTTTTTTCAAAATCAATTTCAGATTCTGAGAAATCTCCTTATCCATATTCGGAAGAATTCTTGGGAGTGCCTCAAGAATCGTCACCTTACAGCCAAGTTCTGCGTAAACCGTTGCGAATTCCACACTGATAACTCCGCCACCGATAATTGTAAGGCTCTCCGGCACACTCTTCATACGGAACAGTTCATCACTGGTCAGGACTCCCGGAAGATCCATTCCCGGAATCGGCAGGAGCAACGGCTTAGATCCTGCTGCCAGAATGATATGCTCTGCTTCCAGCACCTGTTCCCCGCTTTCAGACACAACTTTTACTTTCTTATCCGGAAGAAGGGTTCCTTTTCCAGAGATCTGGTCAACTTCATTGCCCTTAAACAGCCCTTCCACACCGGAAACAAGCTGCTTTGTTGTCTCTTCTTTGTATTCAAATATTTTTTCAAAATCAAATGTTACATTTTCTGCATGGATACCAAAGCGCTCACACTCTTTTGCGTTTCTATATACTTCTGCTGCATGAATCATTGCTTTTGCCGGAATACATCCACGGTTCAGACATGTTCCGCCTGCTTCTCTTGCCTCAATAACAGCCGTTTTAAATCCAAGCTTTGCTGCCTTAATAGCAGCCACATATCCTCCCGGTCCGGCACCGATCACGATTACATCATATTTCTCGCTCATACGGATGTCCTCCTGTAATTATCCACAATACTGCCAGATGGCAGTGTCTTTTTCCACAACTTCTTTCATATCTTTCCACCTTGTTCAACTGGATGTAACACTTGAATTGAATTCGGAAAGACATTTTTTCTGCTAGAGTTCTTCCTCTTTTATCCACTCGATAATATCTGCTATCATCTCTTCTTCCTGCTTATCCTCAGCCCAGTAAAGTCTAAGCTCCGAGCAAATATTCTTCTTATGATAACGGATACCTTTTAAATACTTCGGAAGCTTCTCGATCGTCATAGGTTTCAGCGAATCTGAGTACACATTGACATCAGAAATCTTTCCTTTATCCACCTGGAACTGAATATTCATCTGCCCCCACGAAAATCTCTTTGATATCTCATACTGGAAATCAATTTTCCGTCCAAAGCGCCAGTCCCAGGAGGAAAAATGTTTCGTCCTCATTTCGATTTCTTCCTGATCCAGGTCTTCCATCTTACACTCATTCGATGTCAGGCCATAGACTTCTTCAAATGCTTCACGAAGTGCTTTTTTCAATGCTTCCAATGTCAGATCCGGTATGTAATCCACCAGATTAGTCACTCTTGATTTTACAGAGTCCACACCTTTGGACTGTAATTTTTCCTTTGATACAGTCAGATACTTGGAAAGCATCTCTTTGTTCACATTCATCATCAATGTTCCGTGATGATAGCAATGCTGCTCCTGCTCATAAAATGCATTTCCGGAAAATTTCTTTCCATCAATCAAAATGTCATTTCTTCCGGACTTCTCCGCTTTTGCACCTAACTTTTGCACTGCTTTGACAATAACTTCCAACTGTCTGTCAATGCTGTAATTTTCTTTTGATACGAGAAATGTGAAATTCAGATTTCCCAGATCATGATATACCGCTCCGCCACCGGAAAGACGACGTGCCAGATGTCCTCCATTTTCCTCAAGACTTTCAACTTTACATTCTTTCCAGGCATTTTGATTTCTTCCGATTACAACGGTATTCTGATTCTGCCACAAATATAAAATACACTCCTGAGGTTCACAGTGGAGGAGTAAATACTCCTCCACTGCAAGATTTTTATATGGATGAAACTGACCGCTCTCAATGTATGTAATCTTCTCTACCATACGCAATCCCCTTATCCTATTTTCAAATAATATCTTTCGCTTTTATTTACATTACTTCTGAAATTATACCTCAAAATTATACTTAAGTACCGGATGTCTTGCTGCCTCTACCTCATCCATTCTTGTGACCGGTGTTGTCACCGGTGCCTGAAGCAGGATTTCCGGATTCTCAAGTGCGTCATTGTAAAGCTTACGAAATACCCCAATTGCATGATCCAGTACTTCTTTTGACTCTGTCTCTGTCGGCTCTACCATCAGCGCTTCATGTACAATTAACGGGAAATACATTGTAGGCGGATGGATTCCGTTATCCAGAAGTCCTTTTGCGATATCCATTGCAGATACGCCTGCTTTCTTCTTCAGATCTTCCAGACTCATAACAAACTCATGCATGCATACCTCATCATATGCCATTGTATAGAGGTCTTTTAACTTGTTCATCATATAGTTCGCGTTCAGAACTGCGTTCTGGCTTGCCTCCGGAATTCCTTCTTTTCCAAGTGTCATCAGGTAAGTCAGTGCTTTGACAACTACAAGGAAGTTTCCATAGAATTCTTTCATCTCACCAATGCTGTGCTCGGCTTTCTCCATTGCCAGAGCCCCTTCTTTTTCTACCACTCTGTAGGATGGCAGGAACTGCAGCAACATACTCTTGCAGCCAACCGGTCCGCTTCCCGGACCTCCGCCTCCATGAGGTGTTGAAAATGTCTTATGAAGGTTCAGGTGAATCACGTCGAATCCCATATCTCCAGGTCTTACAGTTCCCATAACTGCATTCAGGTTTGCTCCATCGTAATAGCAAAGACCACCGCATTCATGTACGATTTCTGTAATTTTTAAAATATTTTTGTCAAACAATCCAACCGTGTTCGGATTGGTCAGCATCAGTCCTGCAGTATCTTCTCCACATGCTGCCTTTAACGCTTCAAGGTCTACTCCTCCGTCCGGTGCAGATGCAATGCTGACTACCTTATAGCCTGCCATTGTAGCACTGGCCGGGTTGGTTCCATGCGCAGAATCCGGTACAATGATTTTTGTTCTCTTCTCGTCCCCTCTGTTCTCATGATATGCCTTAATGAGCATCAGACCTGTAAACTCTCCGTGAGCTCCTGCTGCAGGCTGGAATGTCATACCGTCCATTCCTGTGATCTCGCACAGGTATTCTTCGGATTTTTTCAGAACTTCCAGGCATCCCTGTACAGAATGTTCTGGCTGTAGCGGATGGATTTGGGTAAATCCAGGCAATGCTGCCATATCTTCATTAATTTTCGGATTGTACTTCATCGTACAAGATCCAAGTGGATAGAATCCATCATTGACTCCATGGGATTTCTTTGCCAGTTCTGTATAGTGTCTGGAAAGGTCATTCTCAGACATTTGCGGAAGGTGAAGCTCTTTTTGTCTTGCATCCTTCTCACCAGGTTTTTGATTTCTACATCGCAGTCTGGGAGCATGCTCATGCCTCGTCCGGCTCTGCTTTTTTCAAATACTAACATGCTCTACACCTCCTTTAAAATGCGGATAACTTCATCCATCTCTTCTTTTGTGTTCATCTCTGTACAGCACCATAATACTCGATGGTTTCCAAGTGGATATCCTCCCAGGATTCCATGCTCTTCCAGCGCCTTTAATGCTTCGCAAGGACATTTTTCAGATACAGTTACAAATTCATGGAAGAATTCTCCCTTATTCTCTACTTTGAATCCGATCTTATCAAGCTCTGCTGCCAGATAATGTGCTTTGGAAGCAGACTGAAGCGCTGCTTCTTTGATTCCTTCACTTCCCATAGCCGACATGTACACGCCAACTGCCAGCGCACAAAGTGCCTGATTGGAACAAATGTTACTGGAAGCTTTTTCTCTGCGGATATGCTGCTCTCTTGCCTGAAGTGTTAATACATATCCGGTCTTTCCATTATGATCTTCTGTCTGACCGACAATTCTTCCCGGAAGCTTTCTTATCATGCCTTCTGTGGCTGCCATAAATCCTAAGTATGGTCCTCCAAATCCAAGTGGAAGTCCCAGTGGCTGTCCATCTCCGACTGCCACATCTGCACCGTACTCTGCCGGTGTCTTGATGATTCCAAGGGAGATTGGATTCACTCCCATGATATATTTTGCCCCGGCACCATGAGCAATTTCCCCGATTGCCTGTGCATCTTCCAGATTACCGTAATAGTTCGGATGCTGGATATAGACACATGCTGTCTGCTCGTCTATATTTTCTTTCAGATAATCCAGATCTGTCACTCCGTCTTTTTCCGGAATCTCCACGATCTCCATTCCATTTCCATGGCAGTATGTCTTGATTGTTGACATTGCATCCGGCAGGATTGCTGCGGATACGAAGGCTTTCTTACGCTTTCTCTCCTGGCACATTGCCACGCCTTCTGCTGCCGCCTCGGCACCATCATACACACAGGCATTGGACACATCCATTCCGGTCAGATCACAGATCATTGTCTGATACTCGAAAATGGACTGTAAGATTCCCTGACTGATCTCTGCCTGATACGGTGTATATGCTGTCAGCAGATTTTCTTTTGAAATCACACTGTTCACTATGGATGGAATAAAATGTCTGTATGCTCCTGCACCTCGGAAAATGATCTTAAATACCTGATTCTTTGATGCAATATTTTCCATCTCTCTGCGGACTTCCAGCTCTGACTTTCCTTCCGGAATATTCAGTCCACCTTTGATCTTAACCTCATCAGGAATGTGTGCGAACAGATCCTCGATAGAACTGTATCCAATCTCTTTTAACATTTCCTGACGTTCTTCTAACGTATTCGGTACATAGCTTCCCATATGCCGTCCACCTCCCGTCTTTGTCTTACTGCTCGCTTGCTACAAATGCCTCGTATTCTGATGGGGATAATAATTCCTCTTTCTCAGATACTTCTTTTACTTTGATAAACCATGCATCATATGGTGCTCCGTTGATAGATTCCGGTGCATCTAAAAGCTCCTCGTTAATCTCACACACAACTCCGGAAATCGGTGAATATACATCGGAAACAGCTTTTACAGACTCAACATCACCAAATGCCTCACCAACGGATACGCTATCTCCCTCTTCCGGAAGATTTACAAATACTAAGTCTCCAAGCTCAGACTGTGCGTAGTCTGTAAGACCAATTGTAACAACATCTCCTTCTTCTTTTACCCACTCATGTGATTTTGCATATAATAATCCTTCTCTGATTTCCATCTTAATAATCTCCTTTTTTATATATTCTCTTTTTTAATCCTTCAACAAAACTTATTTCGCTCTCTTGTAGAATGGCAGTGCTATGACCTCTGCCTCGACTTTACGTCCTCTTACATCTACTTCTACTTTATTACCGATCTCTACACTTCCGGCATCTACTAATGCCATTGCGATTGGATATCCCAGGAACGGACAATGTGTTCCGCTTGTTGTATGTCCGATTTTCTTTTCTCCAATATAGATATCCTGATGTTCACGGATAATTCCTCTTCCGGTTACTTTAAGTCCGATTCTTGTAATCTCCGGCTCACCACGCTCTTCCATGGCTTTCTTTCCGATGAAGTCTTCCTCTTTTCCCATCTTGACTGCAAATTTCAGGCCTGTCTCAAGTGGTGATATTTCATCATCCATCTCATGTCCGTACAGTGGCATCGCTGCTTCCATACGAAGTGTATCTCTGGCTCCAAGTCCACATGGAATCAGCCCTTCGTCTTTTCCGGCCTCTAAAAGTGCATCCCACATTTTCTCAGCATTTTCACTTGTCAGATATAACTCGACTCCGTCCTCTCCTGTGTATCCTGTCTTGGAAATGATACATGGGATTCCAGCTACCTCTGTATCGAATACTGCATGATAATATTTCTTTGGGATGTTCTCTTCTGCCGTTAATTTCTTCAGGATCTCCATTGCTTTTGGTCCCTGAAGTGCGATCTGCCCATACTGGGAAGATGCATCTGTAAATGTGACCTCTCCGAATTGATGATCTAACATCCACTGATAATCTTTATCTTTGTTCGCCGCATTTACTACGATAAAGTAATCATTATCTCCACGTTTGTATACGATCAGGTCATCAACCGTTCCACCATTCTCGTTACACATCGGGCTGTATCTTGCCTGCCCATCTACCATGTTGGTAAAATCATTTGTCAGCAGCTTCTGCAGGTTTGCAAGTGCATCTTTTCCCTGGCACAATACCTCTCCCATATGAGATACATCGAAAAGTCCTGCTTTTTCTCTAACTGCCATATGCTCTGTGATAACACCTGTTCCATACTGTACCGGTAAGAGATATCCTGCAAATGGAACGATCTTACCGCCTGCTTTCACATGCGCATCATAAAGTGGTGTTTTTAACTCCATATCATATCCTCCTTCTTGTTTTTAATAGGGACGTTAATTATAGAGGTACATTAATTTATTCATATAATGGATATTTCTCGCAGATTTTTGTAACTTCATCTCTGATTTCATCTGCCTTTGTCTCAAAGTCTGTCACTGTCATCTTGATCAGTTTTGCGATTATCTTCATATCCTCTTCCTTCAGTCCTCTTGTTGTAACTGCTGGTGTACCGATTCTGATTCCACTTGTTATAAATGGGCTTGCCGGATCATTTGGTACTGAGTTCTTATTGACTGTGATGTAAACCTCATCCAGTCGGTTCTGAAGTTCTTTTCCGGTAATGTTCATGTTCTGAAGATCTACTAACATCAAGTGGTTATCCGTTCCACCACTTACCAGATTGAAGCCTTCTGCAATCAATGCATCTGCAAGTGCTTTCGCGTTATTCACTATCTGCTTCTGATACTCTTTGAACTCTGGTTTCAATGCCTCTCCAAAGCAGACAGCTTTTGCTGCAATAATATGCATCAGCGGACCACCCTGAGTTCCCGGGAAGATTGCTTTGTTAATTGCTTTTGCATGTTCTTCCTTACACATGATCACTCCGCCTCTTGGTCCTCTCAGTGTCTTGTGAGTTGTCGTTGTAACTACATCTGCGTATGGAACCGGATTCTGGTGAAGTCCTGCTGCAACCAGTCCTGCGATATGTGCCATATCTACGAATAGATAAGCGCCAACTTCTTTTGCAATATCTGCAAAGATATCGAATCGGATCTCTCTTGGATAAGCAGAAGCTCCTGCAACAATCATCTTTGGCTTACATTCATGTGCAAGTTTTCGAATCTCATCGTAATCCAGTACTCCGTCATCGTTGATGTTGTAAGGAACAAAATTATATAAAATACCGGATTGGTTTACCGGTGATCCATGTGTCAGATGTCCGCCGTGTGCCAGGTTCAGTCCCATTACTGTGTCACCCGGTTTAATCAGTGCCTGATATACTGCATTGTTTGCATTTGCTCCTGAGTGTGGCTGAACACATGCATGATCACAGCCAAATAATTCTTTTAATCTCTCAATTGCCAGATTTTCAATGATATCTACATTCTCGCAGCCACCATAATATCTCTTGCCCGGATATCCTTCTGCGTATTTATTTGCCGGTACAGTTGCCATAGCCATCATCACTGCCGGGCTGATAATGTTCTCAGATGCGATCAGCTCCAGGTTTCTTCTCTGGCGTCCAAGCTCCAACTCAATTGCTTTTCCAACCTCTTCGTCATAGTTCTTCACATAATCTGTTACCTGTTCAACCATGTTCATTTTCTAATCATCCTCCAAATTTCCCCAAAATTTTTAAAAAGGGTACAAAAAAAGCAGGTAAAAATAATTTCTTAACAATCTTAAGACTTATTATTTTTTATCTGCCTCTGTCCTTTCACCTGAAAGATTGCTTACCAGTCTTCGCGTGTATGGCAGGTAAGTTACTTCTTCGGTACAATCCCTTCCATTGTTCTCCAGAGTGTTGTCCAGACCCGTTCCTTTTGCCTGAGAGTTTCTGCTTGCCCCTTCGGCTCCAGTCTATCATTCCATGTGTCGCGTATCACATGATAGTGGTATCTCACAAGTCCTTCCTTCAACTTAACCTCAGAATACAACTGTCTGACAATAAAGTCAAGCGTTAAATATTTTTCTTACTTGTTAGAATTCTATCAGTGATTGTTGTTAAATATCTGACACCGTATTTACAGCCTTTACACCAGTTTTACATGCTTTTTTCTCAGTAAATAAAAACTATTCTGTACTTGCGTTTTTACTACTATCATTACTGCTGTCCGTACTTGTGTCTGTACTACTAACTAATCTTGACTTAGGAATTTCGATATTCTCCTTCTTGTATGCATCCAGTACAGCCTCCTTGATACATTTTGCATATGCTTTCGCACCTGCCGAGAGCAAATGTGTATCGTCTGCATCAAAATACTCATCATGACCCTCGCTTGCAGCATACCAGTCGATCAGATATGTATGATCATTTTCTTCTACGAATTTTTTTATCTTGCTGTTGCTTTCCTCTTCGAACGTATCATGCGGAATTCGGACTGTTGTCAGAAACAATGGCATATCCTTCCCTATCTTCTCCCGAATATCTTCAAGTTCACCATTGATCGGACTGTTCGAAAGTGATGCAAATATGACGCCTTCTCCCTCCCATTTCTTTTCGTCAATGTAGGAATCAAGAACTTGTTTACCAAGTGATGTGATCCGTCCGATTTTAGTATCACTGACACTGTTTGGAAATATTTCATAAAAATCATCTGTTACATCAACTGCAATAGAATCCCCGATGAGCAGGAGATTTAAACCTTCCAGAATCTCATCATCCGTCAGATCAGCCGTACAGATGGTATCTTCACTCTCTGAGTCTTTCGCTTTCTGCTTTAATTGTCCTCCTCTGTACCAGAAATTACTGGAACCATTGATTGCTATCGTCATCACGAGCAACACTGCAAAAGACACACTGCCCAAAACCATATTGACACTAGCTGAAAGTCTTCTTGGAACCATCCGGTACTCCCACAGAATTGCAAGTAATGCACCGAATAAAAGGGAAAATGCTCTCGTGTCTGTCCCATAATATACCCGGCTGGCATCCTGCTGTGGATCAAATAATACAATCATCAAAATTACTGAGATCAGCGCCAGCAGCAACGTTACTCCTGCAAACAAAAGACCTCTATTTGCCCGTCCCTCTCCTCTGCTTTTTACTAACTTATAGATTCCCAGAAGAATCAATGGATATATCAGATAAAATTGTGTCTCAATCGCCAGTGACCAACAATGCGTAAATGGTGACGGTACTCCGGCCGCTTCAAAGTAAGATATCTTATTAAAAATCTGCCACCAGTTATTAAATCCCAGAACAGATGCCAGGAAATCCTTACAGCCCTTTGTAAAAATAATCCTGTTTACGACTGCGCTGACAAATATTATAACAACTGCCATTGACATAACTGCAGGAACAAGACACCTGATACGCCTCAGCCAAAAGTTCTTCAAATCTATTGTTCCTTCTTCTTCTACTTCGGAAATCAGTATGCCTGTAATTAAATATCCTGATAAAACAAAAAATACTGTCACACCAAGAAAGCCGCTCTTAAATAAAGCCAGCTTCAAATGATATGCCAGTACCATAATAACCGCAATTGCTCTTATGCCATCAAGCTCTGTGATGTATCTTCTCTTTTTCCCCATAACTCTTCATCCTCATTTGTACTTTTTATTGTTTAGCTCATAACTTCTGTTGCCTCTCTTCTTGTCTCTAATATCTCTTATACATGATATTAAATAAAAGTACAAAAAAAAGCAAGAACCTTTAAAGTTCTTGCTTGTCTGCATGAGCGTGCGGGGATTCGAACCCCGGACAACTTGATTAAAAGTCAAGTGCTCTACCACCTGAGCTACACGCCCGTCTCTTCCAATATGCTAATCATAAAGGAAAATGCCCAGAACCGGAATCGAACCAGTGACACGAGGATTTTCAGTCCTCTGCTCTACCAACTGAGCTATCTGGGCATTCATCACATCAGCTATTGCCAATGTAAGTTGCGGGGGCAGGATTTGAACCTACGACCTCGGGTTATGAGCCCGACGAGCTTCCAGACTGCTCCACCCCGCGATATTAAAATTTCTCTTTAAAAGAGTTAAGCCGATGATCGGACTCGAACCGATAACCTGCTGATTACAAATCAGCTGCTCTGCCAATTGAGCCACATCGGCGCAAGCCTTTAGGCTAATGGGTGGAGGTGGATTCGAACCACCGAAGCATTAAGCAGCAGATTTACAGTCTGTCCCCTTTGGCCACTCGGGAATCCACCCATATTCAATATAACTAACAACTTTTAAGCTGTAATGGGACCAATAGGGCTCGAACCTATGACCCTCTGCTTGTAAGGCAGATGCTCTCCCAGCTGAGCTATGATCCCATAACGACCCAGAAGAGACTCGAACTCTCGACCTCCGCCGTGACAGGGCGGCGCTCTAACCAACTGAGCCACTGGGCCTTATGAAGGATGTACCTTCAAAACTGCATATAAGAAACTTTTTAACATCTTTACCTATCCACCTTACTTGGTTATGCCCTCGACCTATTAGTAACAGTCAGCTCCATGTGTTACCACACTTCCACCTCTGTCCTATCTACCTCGTCGTCTTCAAGGGGTCTTACAACTTTCGTTGGG
>ENA-OPZZ01001983-OPZZ01001983.1-human-gut-metagenome-genome-assembly--contig:-NODE-1983-length-11115-cov-3.794048_pt1 | contig 11115 bp, 8 predicted proteins | sample MGYA00242487_ERZ504511 | MGnify/ENA primary metagenome ERZ504511 (study PRJEB26092, sample SAMD00036241) | human gut metagenome | host: Homo sapiens | study: EMG produced TPA metagenomics assembly of... | reverse complement strand
ATGGAAGACAATTTGATTTTAGAGGGGCTTCTCTCTATGGTTACGGAACTGAAAGGGAAGCTGGAAGCACAGGTAACGCCAGCCAGCCGGGAGGAAACTCTCGAACGGTTGGGAGCAATCGAGCAGGCATTGTCGGAACTGCACAGTAATCCGGCTGTTCCCGAAAAGGAATTGCAGGCTATCCAAAGCCAACTTGCCGACATAAGGAATGCGGAACAGGAGCAGCAGCAATCCATAGGAGAAGTGAGAAAATTTGTAACGGCTACCTACCGTTGTCTGAAAGAAATGCTGGATGCGTTGGATTCTTACCGTAAGGAACGCACAACCGAAAAAGCGGAAACCGAACCTGCATCGTTGTCCCGGAGGATAAGCGGTTTGTTACGCCCGAAACTGTTTGTTTTTTTGGCAGGGCTGGTTATCTGTTTCGTTTCCTTGTTCCTGAATGTCCGTTTGGCTGGACGGATGCAGCAGTTGCAGGACAACGATATGAAATACCGCTACATTCTGATGAAAGGGGAAGCGGACGGGACGTGCCTTGATTCTGCTTGGCAAAGCAGAATTTACTAGTAGAGAACGGGAATGGAATACGCTTTTCATCCCAAAAATTTTGACTGATTCGGTGACGAGGTTTGAATACCGCAGCAGGAAGCAGGCGGAAGCGTTGGAGCGTGCAAGATTGCTCAATGAACAAGCCGAGCGGTTGAAAAAGGAAGCCACCGACTGGGCAAGCCATAAACCGGGAAAACAAAGGATACAAACTGTAAATGTTAAAGCCCGCACAATATGTGGAGAAAAGTGCAGTGCATCTTCGTGGTGTACTGCACTTTTCCTATGTTTGCGGATAGCCTAATTTGAAAAACCAAAATCCCCAATCCGCTGGATTGTTTGGGTGATAATTAGGCAATGATTTAATAGTGAATAGGAACTGCATCTGCAGGGGGCGTTTGCTGAAGTAAATATACTTGATAGGTGCTATTATAAAGGCATTAGTAACAATCAAATCATTATTGTTATTATGGACATTTAAAGTAAAAAAGATATTCCTATAATGATTAAAGCAATAGATGCAAATATGTATCTATACCTTTTTGTAGAAAACATTGCTCCTATACAGGAGATAGATACAGCAAATTGCATACATTTTAAACTTAACTCTGTAGTCTTAAATATACACATAGACAAAAAATGATAATGCCAAAACAAATAGTATAGTATTCAATATATATTTCAGTTTCATATTACTTGATTTATATTGACCTTATTAGCAGCATATAAATTGCTCATCCTATCCCAATAAACAATCCTATACAAGAGAACAAGGTGAATCTCTTTTCCTTGTATTTCATCCTATAGACCAGCCCGATAATAGCACATAAAGGAATTTTAGATGAATCTGTATTTTTCCTTTGTTTACAAGGTATTTATGATGTTCTTTCATCCTTTCTTTGCTCAATTTGCGAATCTCACGGTTCTCTTTGTTCTGTTGTAACATACATTTATGCAACCTAATGTTCCCATGATTCAGTTTAATCTATTTTCTCTAATTCAATTGTAGCTACTTTCTCTTTATCTGGACTAATTTCATTCTGTATAATGGTTATATGTTTTTGGGTATAGCTTTTGATAATCCAAGGGGCTCCACCCAAATATAAAGCATTGCTATTAAATGTGATATATTTCCCTTCTATTGTATAAGTAATATCAATTTCATCGTAACCTTCCCAATTTACTTTCCCTTTCTGAGTATCTACAAATTGCATACCGACCCCCATATTTTGTACTGTCCAAGCCTCACAATGCCCTGTTCCACGCCATGAAGTCTGATAAAGTGCTTCGGGGGTTAATTCATTTGTCTGTTCATTATCATCGTCGCAGCTTATAAAACTGAATGTACAGAGGAATAGCATAAGTATTCCAAGAATTTCTTTTGTTTTCATATTCTTTTTTTTAATCTCTTGTTTAACTCATTCAATCTTTATTTTGTCTCTTCGTTGAACCAACCAAAGATAAGACAAAGATAAAAAGAAGAATTCTTTGGCAGATTAAGATACTCTTGGAATATTGTTATGAATGTAAATTTCTAAACCTATGTTTATTTTTTGTTGTCAAAACTTTGCTTGCGTCTGATTCGGCTCATGTGTATGGGTGTAATTTTAAGGTAGGATGCTATTTCTTTTAGTGATACCATTTGAAGGATTGCAGGGCATTTTTTTAAAAGTTGGAGGTAACGCTCTTCCGGTGTGAATCTGAATAAATCCAAATAACGTGAATATGATTGGAAAAACATCTGTTCGGCTGCAATACGGGCTATCCGTTGGTTTTCATTATTTTCCTTGAATTTTTGCTGTAAGAATGTAGAAGAACAGATGTAAATCTCGCACGGGATTATCGCCTGTATATTCAATTCTGATTTCATGCCATATAAGCAAGTGGGATAATCGGCTATAAATTCATTTGGAAAGGAAAAACCGACATTATACGGCTTGTTTTCTGTCCGGTTGGTGCAACTGTATTTGACTACGCCTGATAAGATAAACCCGAAGAAAGAACAGGCATCACCTTCATGGAGAATAAACTCATTCTTTTTATAATGTCGTAACTCTCCATGTTTCAGACACAACTCCTTGAAGAAGTCTATGTCTATGTTACTCATATATGAATTGAATTCGGCTATCATTTGTATATAAGAGAAATGTATAAAAAATATCTGAATTTCCATGTTTGGAGTTTAGTCTGTTTTTTGTCTATATATCCAAACCGTACTAAACTTTTTTCTGTTGACTGCAAGATATAAGTACTGGCGAAAAGAGTAAGAATAAAAGGTATTTCTTTTTGACAGTATTACTTTTAATAATTTGAGGAGGAAATAATACTCTAAGTAAAGGCTTATTCTACCGTCCGAGAGCTTATTTTGCTCCAGCTTGGGGTTTTCTTTCGTTTTATTTTCTAACTTTGCCATTGTTTAGAGGTTTTATCTCGATTTAGGTGCCGTAACCGGGTAATTACACTAAATAGTTGATTTTCTTTTGTTTTCTGCGGATGCAAAGGTACAAAAGAAAATGATATTTCAAAGTGTACTGAATAACAGAAAATGGCAAAAATAGAGAAAAACAGAAAATATTCAAATGACTGATAATAAGAAAGATGAATTATTTTTATTCTATAATCTCCATGTCTTGTATCGGCATTGGCATTGGGTGGTAAAGAAGCAATAGATAACATCCATATTCTAAAAACTATTCCCTACATAGAAATGTCACTCCAATCTATCGGGGATTTGAAACGAGTGCAATAACAGATTACTAACGAAGCGCGATGACGCTTAAACAGTGTTCCCCGCTAATCCATTAAAGGGTTCACATATGGTTCATACTCGAATGATTTTCTTTTGCAAAATATGCAAATTACTTGAGTTTTAGCTATTTCAAAAAACGACCAAAGGGTTCACAAAGGGTTCATCGAAAGAGAGTGAAATCATTCACTCTCTTTTTTTATGCCCTTTTCAATTCCGCAACCAATGGTTGCGGAATTTCATCCCACCCGGACAAATCGGGACACCGCAGGACAAATTCGGACAGCCCTTGCCGCCCGTCCAAATATAGCATATTTAGTCGCTACCTTTGGGCGGGACTATTCCCGTAACCACTAAAATTCCAATTATTTATGGCAAACAGAATGACCCCGCCCGCAGAGGGGCAGGAAAAAGACGTGCTGCTGGTCTTGGATAAACAGCAGGGAAAGGTGAGTGCCGTTAAGGGTATCGACAAGGACGGCAATTTGCAGACCGTGCCACCCACTACCGGACACGGCGGCGAGTTCATGCAGGTGGACAAGAACAGCGATGTGTTCAGCAACTTCATTTCCAACTTCTACCGCAAGTATCAGGACACTTCCGGGCTGGAACTGTTCAGCGTCAAGGCTTCCGAAGCGGAGCGGGACGCAAAGGCAATCGAGGACAACCACCGCAACCCTACACCGGAGGGTGACAAGCGGGCTGAAATGCTTCGAGTTCCGAAGCCCGACTTCCACGAGTTCAAGCAGGGCTACCGCTTCGACCCGTCAAAAATCGACTGGGAGAACCTGAAAAAAGTCGGCATCACCGCCGACACCCTGAAAAACACGAAGGACTTCGACCGGGTGATGCGTGGCTACAAGTCCCGCAACACCTACACCGTTTCGGGGACGGTGGGCGGCTTCTACCTCAAACCTACCGATGTCAAGCTCTCTTTCTATCAGGCAAAGGACGGCACGGTAGTACCCAAGCTGCACGGCGTGCAGCAGGACGAGAAACTGTTGCAACGCCCGTTCCATGAACACGGGTTCACCAAGCAGGAACAGGGCAACTTGCAAGGCACTGGCAACTTGGGCGGCATCGCTGAAATCAAAGACCCGAAAAGCGGCGAGCAAATCCCCGTGTTCGTCAGCCGGGACAGGTACACGCACGAACTGGAGTATATGCGGGCTGACAAGTGGAAATGCCCCGATACAATCTGTAACGTGCAAGTCAGCCCGGAACAGAAAGCCGCCTTTGAAGCCGGGCAAGCGGTGAAAATGGAAAACCTGCAATTCAGGGACGGCACGAAGCGCAGTGCCTATTTGCAGGTCAGTGCGGTGGAGCGTGGCTTGGAGTTCCTGCCCCGTGCCGCCGTCCAGTTCTTGCAGCAGGGACAGCAGCCCGCAGAGCAGCAGGTAGCCGGGCTAAAGGACGGCAAGGGCGTTGAGTTCAACGGTCATGTGCAGCCCGGCGCACAGGGCAAATCCCCCGACAAGGTGCAGCCGAAAGACGTTACCCCCGCCGCCGAGAGCCGGACGCAGGTAGCGGTCAATTCGGGGGGCAAGACCAACGAAGCCACCAAGCAGGGCAAAGAGCCGCTGAAACAGGGTCAGGACAAGCCCACCGCCAAGCAGAAAGAGAAGCAGGAGAAAGCGCAGGACAAGAGCCTGAAAGCGGACAAGCCCAAGAAGTCCAGAGGAATGAAAATGTAATATCCACCATTAAAAAGTAAAGAATTATGATTGCATTGATAGCAGAGAAGCCCAGCGTGGCAAAGGACATCGCCCGCATCATCGGTGCGACCGGGCGTAATGACGGTTATCTTTCCGGCAACGGGTATATGGTGACATGGGCGTTCGGCCACTTAATCCAGCTTGCCATGCCGGAAGCCTACGGCGTGGCGAACTTCCGCAGGGAGAGCCTGCCCATACTGCCGCCCGATTTCCAGCTAATCCCCCGTCAGGTGAAAGCGGAGAAAGGCTACAAGGCAGACCCCGGCGTGCTGAAACAGTTGAAAGTGATAAAGGAAGTGTTCGACCAGTGCGACCGGATTATTGTCGCCACCGATGCCGGGCGTGAGGGTGAGTTAATCTTCCGCTATATCTTCCATTACCTGAACTGTCGGAAACCATTTGTGCGCCTGTGGATAAGTAGCCTTACCGACAAGGCAATCCGTGAGGGGCTGGATAACTTGCAGCCGGGAGAGCGTTACGATAACCTCTATTTCTCTGCCAAGTCCCGCAGCGAAGCGGACTGGCTGATAGGGATAAACGCCACCCAAGCGTTGAGCGTTGCCGCCGGGCAGGGGGTGTTCTCGCTGGGCAGGGTGCAGACACCCACGCTCGTGATGATATGCAGCCGCTATTTGGAGAACAAGAATTTCGTACCCGCCAAGTTTTGGCAACTCAAAGCGGCGACCGCCAGCGGGGAAATAAGTTTCACCGCCCAATCGACCGCCAAGTGGGAACAGCAGCCCGAAGCCATAGCCGTCCTGCAACGGGTAAAGGATGCCGGGCAACTTGTGGTTAAATCCGTTGAGAGGAAAGAAGCCTGCCAAGAACCGCCGCTTTTGTACGACCTTACCACGCTGCAAAAGGAAGCGAACACGAAGTTGAACTTCTCGGCTGACAAGACGCTTTCCATAGCGCAAAGCCTGTATGAAAAGAAAGTGATGTCCTACCCGAGAACCGGAAGCCGCTATATTCCGGAGGACGTTTTCGATGAAATGCCGGAACGTGTCGCCCTGTTAGGGCAATACCCCCGCTTTGCCGGGTATGCCGCCGGGCTGGACGGCACACCCCTGAACCGCCGCAGCGTGAATGACGGCAAAGTGACCGACCACCACGCCTTAATCATTACCGAGAACCTGCCCGGCGAACTTTCCAAAGACGAGCGGGCGGTTTACGAGCTGGTAGCCGGGCGTATGCTGGAAGCCTTTTCGGGCAAGTGCGTGAAAGACGTTACCACCGCCTTGCTGTCAGGGGGAGATACCGACTTCACGGTGAAAGGGTCTGTGATGAAAGAAGCCGGGTGGCGTGCCGTGTTCGGCGAGCAGGAAACGGGCGGGGATGAAGAAGCCGCCAGCCTGCCGCCACTTCAAGAGGGCGAAAGCCTGCCGATTTTCAACGTGGAACTGTTGGAGAAGCAGACCAAGCCGAAACCGCTGCACACGGAAAGCAGCCTGCTTGCGGCAATGGAAAACGCCGGAAAGGAACTGGAAGATGCCGAACTGAAAGCCAGCCTGAAAGATGCCGGGATAGGCACACCCGCCACCCGTGCGGCGATTATCGAAACGCTGTTCGCCCGCCAGTACATCGTGCGTGAGAAGAAGAACCTTGTGCCTACCGACAAGGGGCTTGCCGTTTACAAGATAGTCAAGGACAAGAAGATTGCCGATGTCGAAATGACGGGCATGTGGGAAACCGCCCTTGCCAAGATAGAAGCGGGCAGCATGGATGCCGACACGTTCCGGAAGGGCATCGAGGTGTACGCAACGCAAATCACCGCAGAACTGCTATCGGTGCAGCTATCTGTCGCTACTGGTGAAACCTGCCCCTGCCCGAAATGCGGCAGCGGGCGCATCCTGTTCTACCCGAAAGTGGCGAAGTGTTCCAACGTGGACTGCACGCTTACCATATTCCGCAACAAGTGCGACAAGCAGCTTTCCGACAAGCAGATTGTCGAGCTGGTGACGAAACGCAAGACCGGGCTAATCAAGGGCTTCAAGGGCAAGAACGGCAAGGCTTTCGATGCTTCGCTGGTACTGGACGAGCAGTTCAATGTCGGTTTTTCATTCCCCGAAAAGAAAGCGAAACCGAAGAAATAGCCTATCTTTGCCGCTGAAATTTCATTGTGATAGGTTTTACAGCTTATAATAATTGAAATTTTAGTGGTTGCGCCCGGAGGGAAACCGGGCGCATTTTTTATATGTTCCCGCCAAACAGGTAGGTCGAACAGACCACCCCGTTATCCAGCACCCTGCTTTCCGAGAGTTTCCAATGTGAGCCGAATGTTTCCCCGATAAAGCCGATGCCTTTGCCCGCCATGACCGGGACGGTGTAGATTGTCAGGCTGTCCAGCAGTCCGGCTTTAATCAATGAAGTAAGCAGCTTACCACCGCCCACCACCAGTATGTCGGTTTCCTGTTTCAGTTCATAGACCCTTTGCAGCGGTTCTTCGGTCAGGAACTCCACGCCGCAGTCCGGCGTCACGTTGGTGTCGTAGTGTGACACCACAAAAGACCGCTTGCTTTTGTGCGGCCACCCGCCCCAGTGTTCAAAGATGTAGTTGTAGGTGTTCGCCCCCATAAGCAGGCAATCCGCATCCAAATAGTATTTGCCGATGATAGCTTTTACTTTATCAGGCAACCAGTCCAGTTCATAGTCCGGCGTGGCGGTATGCCCGTCCAGCGATACGGCGATGTGCGCTTTGATTTGTTCCATATTGTCAGGTATTAAAGTGATATAAATCCCTACTGTCTTGGCACGTTAGCCGCCACCCCAAAAAGAAAGCGTGGCATGACGCTGTTTCAAAGTAGAGGTACTGGCATACCCAAATGTGGAAACAGTGCAGCCACGCTATGACAAACGCATAGCATATCCTGCGCTGAATATCCCCACATTTTGAAAAGTGCCAGTTTTCTACTTTGGGACGTTCGGCGAACGTATATGTTATATATAAAGGCAATATTCCGGCAACCGCCGTCCAACTGCCGTTACTTTTTTCGTGTAACTTCTGCAAAGTTAAGCAAATACCCTGAATTTTCACGTGCAAACAGAAAAAATCCTGCCGTGTTTCACAACAGGGCAGGACACAAGCACATGAATTACACAAGTTTTATCCATACGCTTATGGACAACTTGTGTTCCATCGAAGATTATATGAACCGATGACAAAACAGCTTTGGTTCGCCGTGTCTTTGGTGATGATGTTCCTTTCCCGCATGAAGCGGATATAGCTCTTTGCGGTGCGTTCCTTGATGTCCAAGACCTGCTGCAACTGCTCGCAAAGGTCTATGTAGGTGATGCGTGTCTGCCGCCCGAAGATGTCACGTGCGACATTCACCAGTTCCCTTTCCTTGCGCTTCTCCTTTTCCTCACGGGGCTTCTCGCCCTTGTACACGTGCATCCCGGCTTCCTTGTCCCATGCAAAGAGCATCAAAGGAACGTCCAACGGGCTTCCGTCCCTTACTTTCAAGGCTTTCACGACCGACTGGGCGGGTTCTTCGTCTTTCTCTATCGAAAGGATTGTAGCCGCCTTACGCTGCAACTCACTACCCAAATGTCCCCGCAGTTTCAAGCCGTTCGGTACAAAGTGTAGCACACAAAGAATACAGGTGTTGTAGATGCCCGCCAACCGATAAAGTTCATCTATTACCGCCACGCTTTCCGCTTCATCGTTGGCACTCTTAACAAGGTCGGCGATGCCGTCAATGACGACCAACTGGATGCCGCCGTACTGGTAGTAAAACTTATCCATGCTCTGCACAATGGCGTTCAGGCGTTCCTTGCGTGACATACCCGTCAGGCAGAACGCTTTCAGCTCATCGGGTTTGTCCGGCTGTTTGGCACGTGCCAGCAGGTTGCTTACATTCTTGAACAGTTGCACTTCCGACTGTTCGGTGTCATATAGCAAGACCGCCTTGTGCCTGCCGTTGGCGGTTATCTGTATGCCCAGCGTATCTATGTCCGCACCAGCCGGGCAGATGCAGCCCGCCACGATTGCGGCTACATAATTGCTCTTTCCCGTTCCCTCGCCCCCGGTGATGCCGAACAGGTTGCCTTGTGTTCCTAACGGAACGTCACCCGCCGAAATAATCTCTTGCGCTTTGGCGGGCGGGTTGTTGAAATCTATTTCGCATGATTTAAGCATAATCAATGTGTCGCTATACAGGTTGTCTAAAAATTCGATAAACAGTTTCAGGAAATCTTCACGGGTGTTCCCGGCTTTGAAGTAGTCGGATATGTCCTTTTCCTCTTTCGTTCCCGGAAGCGGGAGCAGCAGGCGTTTCACTCCAAATTCTTCCAGTAGTTTTTCCTGTTTGCATGAACTTTCCCTGCCCGTCTTGTCCATGTCAAAGAGCAGGACGATGTGCTTGAACCGGAATGTCAGCCGATAAACCAGCGTGGGCGGTATCGTCACCGTTTCGCTGTTGAAGCAGATAGCGTGAAAACCGTGCGCCGCCAGCGAAAGCACGTCTTTCTCGCCGCCCGTGATGAATAGCGTGTCGCCTTTGGCTGGCAGTTGTTCCAGCCCGAAACAGTAGTTCTCACCGAAGCTGCCGCCGTAGAGGAAACGGGGCGTGGAGAACGGGCGGTACAGCTTGATGTGCTGTTTGCCCTTGTAGCCGTACATGGGTTCTGCCACCGATGAAGTGTAGGTGTACGGTTTGCCCTCTGCCGTTTCACTGTTGTATTCCCGGAGCGAACAGACCTTGTAACGTTCCAGCAGTTCGGGCGTGATGCCGTACTGTTGCCAGTACACCAGTTCGGCAAGCGGGAACTTCTGTTCCCGGAACTGGTAGGGCTTGACGGGCTTTTCGGGCGTTTCTTCGGGTTTGTCCGGCACTGCCCGGCAGACGGTTGCCGGGGGAACGGAAACCGGAATGCCGGAAGCCAGCCCCAAGCCCAAATCCCGGTCGATGATTTCCAGTATCTCCACGAAGTCAGCCGCCCGGTTGCAGTCCAGCCCCTTTAACTGCCCCACGAGGAAGAAACAGTCGCCGCTGTAACTGTCGTTGCCGAAGTCTTTCATCTTGTAGATACCGCCCCGGCGGTCGAAATAGATGTTGCAGGAAGCCTTGCTGTCCTCGTACAGCGGGTTAAGGAAGTTGCGACCTATGCGCCAATTGCCGGGCAGGTAGTGTTTGAACACCGCCAGCCCGTTACTTGTTCTTTCTAAGATTTCCTCTTTCCTTAGCATACAACTGGTGGTTGGTTATCAGGTTGTCGATGTTCTCCTTGTTGCTCCTTATCAGGCGTTCTTCCAGCATCCGGCGTATCTCGCTGACCTTGTAGAAGTAGCGTCCCCTGATGTTGGAATAGGCGATAGTTCCCGACACCCGCAGGCGTTGCAGGGTCTTTTCGCTTATTTTCAGGAACGTGCAGACCTCGTAGCTGTCCACCCACATGTCTTCCTCGCTTTGCCTTGCCGTTTCCATGTGGTTGAAGATGTAGTCGGCAATGGCGGTAATCTTGTTGTCCAGTTCCTTGTAGGCTTTGGACTCGAATGTTATTATTTCCATAACGGTAACTGATTGATTTGCCGCAAAGTTCGGGTGTCCTGAAAAATAAAACGCCACAGATGTACCCACCTGTGGCGAAATAAATTTTGTTAAAGCACGGTTGCCTAATCCTGCTCCCTCATGCGCATCAGCAACCTGTCTTTCAGGGTGGAGAGGAAGCCCGTTCGGTCTTTGGTCTTGGCTTTTAGTTCCATGTAGGTGTGGTAGAAGTCGCCGAGGTCGATGTCGAACACGTATTCAAAGTAGGCTACAATCTCCTTAATATCAACCGTCCCCTTGTTCAGACAGCCGCAGGCGTCCAGTGCGTAGATAAGTTCCACCAACGCCCTTTTCGTCCCCGTCCAGCGCAACACCTTTCCCATGAAGCCGTTCTTCACCCGCTTGCGTTGTTCCCGGCGTTCCAGCTCGTGCAGACGGTTGGTGAGGTATATTTCCAGCAGTTCGTTGGCTAAAATCTTGGCTACCTTGAAATCGTGACTGGTGCTGAACTGTGGGTCTGTTTCGTAATAGAAACTGTCCACAATGATTTGTATGTCAGGCTTCCCACGCATGAAATACTGCCTGTCCAAGTAGGTGGCTTTCGTGCGGTGGTACTGGT
>ENA-OPZZ01001982-OPZZ01001982.1-human-gut-metagenome-genome-assembly--contig:-NODE-1982-length-11119-cov-2.095524_pt1 | contig 11119 bp, 11 predicted proteins | sample MGYA00242487_ERZ504511 | MGnify/ENA primary metagenome ERZ504511 (study PRJEB26092, sample SAMD00036241) | human gut metagenome | host: Homo sapiens | study: EMG produced TPA metagenomics assembly of... | reverse complement strand
CTAAATCAACAGGAAGACCCATTGCTTTATCTAACTGAGCTTTACTTACATTGTAATCATAAAGAGCTTGTACATAATTTGTTTTTGCTGTAGTCAAAGCAACTGCTGCATCCATAACATCGATATTAGTACCTACACCTGCAGTATAACGAACTTGTGCGATAGTATAATCTTCACTTGCTTGATTTACTGCTACACTTGTTGTTTGAATATTTTTTTCAGCAGAAAGTAAATTCAAATATGCTTGATGTACTTCTAATTGAATGCCTTCATTTACATATTGAGCATTTTCTTGAGCTTTAGCTAAAGCTGCTTCTGCTTGTCTTACCTGCGCTTTAGTTACATTGTTATCAAAAAGGTTCCAACTAGCTTTAACACCAACTTCTGATTTTTCTGCTGCATCATTATTAAAAGCATCATCGCCATCAATAGTATAACTTGCATAAGCAGAAAGTTGTGGTAGATTACCAGCTTGGGCTGCTTTTACACTTGCTTTAGCTTGTTCAATAGCTTTAGCTGCTGCAACACCATCTGGACGATTTGTCATTGCTAAATCCATGCATTCAGCTAAGCTTAAATCATATTTTGTATATTTTAATTCATCTTGAATATTAATTTTAGTATCTATAGGTAAACCAATTAAATTATTCAAAGAAGAAATAGATAAATCATAATTATTTTCTGCATTTACAAGATTTTGTTTAGCATCTGCTAATTCTACTTGAGAGCGCAATACATCAGATTTAGCTACTGTACCTGCAGCATATTTAGCATTAACTGTATCTAAATGTGCTTGCAATTGATCTACAGTTTCCTGATTTACACCTACTAAATTACGACACTGTAAAATATTATAATAACCTTTTGTTGTATCATATTTAATCTGTTGTTTTGTATTTTCCAAAGTCAAATCGCTGATATCTACACCGATTTCTTTACTTTTAATATTATTTTCTAATTGTCCACCTGTATATAATGGAATAGAAGCTTCTACCACATTTTGATAAGTAGAATCTCTATTTTGTAAATCATATGTTTCGCCACTAGCAGCAGCTGCTACTGTTTGCCAATTGATAGAAAAGCCTTTTTGACCTTTTGCTTCACTCAATGCCCAACGAGCTGAATCTGTATCATATACAGACTGTTTTATAGTTCTATTATTTTCCAATGCTAATTCTACTGTATTATCTAAAGTTAAATCTACAGTATCTTGTGCAAAAGCTAAATTACTACCACCTAAAAATAATGAGCCACTTAATAACACAGCTGTTATTGTTTTATTTAAAGACTTTTTATTCATTTTCAAATCCTCCCAAATTAAAATTCATGTCTTAAGCCTACATAAGCGGCTCTTTCATCTGAATCATTAATATCTTTTATCTGACCTATTAAATATGTGTCTTGCGCCACTTCATATTGACCTTTTAATTTAACTCTTAAATCATTAGGATCATAAGCATCTACAGAAATTTTTCCTTTTTCTCCTGCTTTTAAGTCAACACCTACGCCGACTTTATCATCAACTAATCCACCTCTACCTGTAAAAATGCCATTACCTGTTCCTATCTGTAGATTAGTACCACTATCATCACCGCCAATATCATCGGCGCCTATTAGCAAAAAAGAATTTGGATCTGTATAAACTTTTACATCAGCATTTACCATCCATTCAGATTGCCCACCACTATACAATGCTTCTACACCTGGCTTAACTTCAATAGAAGACACTTTACTCATCATATTATCTGCACGCTGTGATATATTATCTGCGTTGCTGATTATGTTTTTCAAGCTTTGTGCTGTCTGTGGGTCTGCAACTACAGTTTCCATATTAGTTGCCATTTTTTTTACACTTTCACTAGTTGCTGATAAATTAGCAATAGCAACTTTCATATTATTAGCAGTTTCGCCATCACCAGCAAAATCATTTATCATGATTTCAATTTCATCTGCAGCCTTAGCCATACTAGCTGTCATTGCAGATAAATTTTTAATCATATTATCAATGTCTTGCTGATTATTAACTGCTAATGTAGACATCACTTGCATTAATTGATTCATATTTCCAGTTAAATCTTTAAGATTTACTGCTGTTTGAATTAAAGATTTCTGTACATCTTGATTACCTAAAATGTCATTCATACTTTTTATCAAACCTCTTACATCATCTAAAGTCACACTAGCTTGAACCAATAAATAATCTAATCCTTTTTCATCAACACCATGTACTTCTTCTCCACCTACTAGATACTCACCAGATGGATGTTGTGGTGGCATGATACTGATAAATTTTTCACCCATTAAACCATCACTACTGATGGTAAATAATGAGTCTTTTGCAATCTGCATATTTCCTTTTATGACAACAGTAACTCTTGCCTTATCTTTATAAGCTTCAATCGCTGATACTCGCCCAGCATCGATACCGGCATAACTAACACCAGCACCTATCTTTAACCCTGTAACTTGATTAAAAGTGATATCAAAAGTATAGTCTTTTTCTTTGCCAAAACTAAAGCCACTTAAATAAACTATAATACCAATTAATAAGGCTAAGCCGATTGTCGTAAAAATCCCTACTTTTGCTTCATTGGACATTTTTTCACCTCTTTCTAATTTGGCTAACATTTATAAATTCTAAAACTCTACTATCTGTGGAATTTCTTATTTCATCTGGAGTGCCAATTGCTATCATCTCACCTTGATACAACATAGCAATTCTATCTGCAATATAAAAAGCACTTTTCATATCATGTGTTACCACTATAGAAGTAACACCTAATAATTTTTGCATCTGTACAATAAGCTCATCAATCTTAGCAGAAGTTACAGGGTCTAAACCCGAACTTGGCTCATCATACAATAAAATTTTTGGCTCAAAAGCAATTGCCCTAGCTAAACTAACACGTTTTTTCATACCACCAGATAATTCATTCGGCATGTAATTTGCAAAACCAGATAAACCTACTAAATTTAATTTTTCTTCTACAATTTCTTTGATTTCCTTAGCAGATAATTTGCTATGCTCTTGTAAACCAAAGCCTACATTATCGCCTACACTCATTGAATCAAATAACGCAGAATATTGGAAAACCATCCCCATATTTAAACGTACTTTATCTAGTTCTTCTTCTTTTAATTTTGATATTTCTTTGCCATCAATGAAAATCTGTCCTTGCTCAGGTCGTAACAGCCCTATTAATAATTTCAATAAAGTCGATTTACCTGAACCGCTACCGCCAATTATAACTAAGGTTTCACCTTTATTAACTTCAAAATTAATATTGTTTAAAATCAATCTATCCTTAAAAGATTTATATATGTTGACTACTTTTATCATTATACCACCTCAACGATAAAGCAACATAGATAATAAACAATTACTAAAGAATATAACAATAATTGAAATTACGACAGAACGAGTCGTTGCTTTACCTACGCCTTCTGCACCATTTTGAGCATTTAAACCATAATAACAACCTACAATAGCGATAATTGCACCAAATACAATGGATTTTAATAAACCACCTGTTATATCATGAACATCTACAAAAGTGTCTATTGAATGTAAATACATATAAATATTAATATCATAATATTCTGCTACCATCCAACCACCAATAGAGCCAATGACATCACCAAAAACTACTAAAATAGGCAACATAAACATACAAGCTATCAATCGAGGTACTACTAAATAACCAATTGGATTAGTAGCCATAACTTTTAAAGCATCAATTTGTTCCGTTACCTTCATTGTACTGATTTCAGCTGTTATAGCTGCACCAACTCTACCGGCTGTTACAACACCTGCTAAAACTGGCCCAAGTTCACGTCCTACAGCAATAGTTACTATACCACCTACTGTAGATTGTGCTCCTAAACGAATAAATTCTGTAGCAGTCTGCAATGTTATTACCATACCTGTAAATAACATCGTAAGTGTTATGATCGGCAATGTATCTACACCTAAATGTGACATTTGCTGAAAGACATGTCGCATTCTCGGAGGATATCTTAATTGTGCAATCGTATTGCCTATTAAAATAGTAAATTGCCCTAAAGTTTCTAAATGACCAATAACAAATCTCCCTATTTTTTCAAAAAATCTTATTATCATTTTATAAATCCTCAACTTTATAGCTATTAACTTTATCGAAAAAAATATCCGTGAGAAAGACTCACGGATATTTTCTCACTATTCGATTTTAGCAATGAATTTAAAAATAGTAAATAGTTATTTACTTTTTTTTAAGCTTTTAATCATTTTTTAATATTTATACTCGTTTGGATAAAATTATCGATTACATAATCTGTAGATATTTTACTTTCACGATTTTTATTGAACTCTTCTCGTTCTTTTTTACTCATTTTACCAATTTCTTCAGATAATTTTATAGCTTCTTTTATCGCTTTATCTTGATCTTTTTCGCTTTCTATATCAATTGTTGGTGAAATAACTATTTCATTGTTTTTATTCAAATTTTTTATTTCATTCAAACGGTCAACTGTAGATAATTGAGCTATATCTTGCGGTGTTACAACTAATCCACTTTGTAAAACTTGTCCTAATTGTACAAAGCCACCACCTTTTACTTCTAAAAACATTGACCTTCTTTTTGAGTTTTAGGAATGGTGTATGGTATAGTTACTGTCACATTTTCTCGACGATATGGTTTTAATGTCACATTAAAATTAACTAATTCACCTGGTTTAGCTTCTTCTCTATCTGGAATAGCACTAACAATAGAAGCAGTTTTTCTACTAGAAGTAAAATCTACATCTACTTTTACATCTAAGATATTAGAAGGTTTATCCATATTTGTGCATAAGAAATACAATGCTTGTGTCAATTCTCCCACCGTAAATTGACCGACATCTTTAGGATCATAAAACATATTTTCTCGCTCAAATTTTCCTTCAGGAACTTCATCTGTCATTATGGTAAATTTTATTTTTGATGTACCATAACTTGCTCTATCTGCCGTTCTATCCATGGAAGCATATACAATACTTGATGCTAAAGTTGGCAAAATATCTTCATCATATGCAATTTTGGATACAAAGGTTTCTTCTTTGCCTAAATTTCTATCTTTTACTTTAACCCTTACAGGAATAGAAGATGGATATTCATTTAAAATTCCACCTACACCACTGAAACGGTCTTGATTAACTCTACCGATGATCTTTCCAAAAGAACTTACCTTCACGCCATTTAAGATACCACCTGCTGAGCCTATAATATCAGCTTCAGTCATAAAATAATTTACATTTCCCTTGTAAGTCATTGCATGACCAAATCCCAATATTTTATTGCCTTCAACAGCTGTTACTGTACCTGTTCCCCCAGCAGAAAAATCACCATAAGCCATAACTACGCCTACAGGATCGCCAGCTTTCAAAGTTGCATTTTGCTTGATATCACTATCTTTATTTCCCATAGGAGCACTGATAAATTCCCCTGTATTATACGGTGTCATATTTTTATATTTTAAATTATTAGCTAAGAAATTTAAGGCATTATCATTAAAACCTGAAACATAAATCGGCATCATCGAAGTATTATTAAAACTACTTGCTTGAGCTTTATTTTGTTTTTCTAAGCTTTTCAAAATAAAATCAGTCAAAGATATATGTTCTTCTAATTTATCAGCATTAACATCTGTTTTAGAATTATCTTCTAAATCTTTTATGATTTTATCTGTTTGCACAATGTCAGCATCAACATCTGTTTTATCTTCTTGCGTTTCTATATCAAGACCACTTAATATTTCTTCTAAGCGTTTTTGTGCCTTACCTTTTACAGCTTCTTGCCCTTCTGGTGTCGCTAAATGTTTTGATTTATATTTTTCTACTTCTTTATCAATATTTTCATCGTAATTATCTTGATTTTTTTCATACTCTCCTAGTGAAGGTATTTTTACTTTTTCTATATTAGATTTATTTATCACAGCTAAAGAGTCTGGCAAAGTCCAAATCTTTAACATTTCTTCAATAGGTGTTATATAAAATTTATATGGTAATACATCTTGACCGACAGCTCTAGCAACTGCACCAATTAATTTGCCATCAACGTATACAGGACTACCACTCATGCCATGAATAACGCCATTTGTTTCATCAATAATCGGTCCATATGCACGCGCTAATATCTGTTTTGATGAGCCTTTTCCATTATTGACTACACCTATTATTTCTACATTGAAACTAACCTGCTGTGCTCCTTGAACTACAGTTTCTGCATAACCTTGCATCCCTGGTTTTAATTCTGACGTTGTCATTATTGGAGGCATAGCTAATGCAGAATTTGTATACAATAACAACATTAAACATATCGTTACTAAATATTTTATCATTAATACTACACCAATTCTCTTTCTCTTATTATTCTAGCTGTTCAACATATACTACTACTTGATTTGGTATTATATTATCACCAACTTTTACTAAAACTTGTTTTACTACACCATTAACAGTTGCTCTAGCAGCTGCTGAAGTACCTGTAAGTGTAGATATTTCCACTAGAGAATCTCCCATTTTCACAGTAGTACCTTCTGCCACTGTTGAACTTACTGTCCCTGCAATTACTGCTTTTTGTTCTACTTGTTTATTTCCCATAGCCAATCCTACTGTAGTCAACAATATTAAAGCTATAATCGTCGATAAGATTAAATATTTTCTTTTCATCTCAATCACTTCCTTTAATAAATCTTTTATTTTTCCCATTAAATTCGTTTTAAAATAAAATTATTCTAATTTGATAATACCATATCCTTGTATTCTTAACAAGCTAACGGCGTACAGCTGTAAGTGCTGTTGCTACAGGTCTTTCCATTCCATCTGATGGAGAATTTACTAGTTTTTCCACCGATAACTAATTCAGATGAACCGCCACCATCAAAATTAACAGCATCAACAACTTCCATACCAATTAAAAATCTAGCAAACTCATCAAGCATCATACCTTTACTATGAGCTTGTCTACCATCTAAAACTGCAAATAATACATTTCCATTTTTTAAGATGCCCACTGCTGTTCTAGGCGCTCTAGCCCCTGTAACATCTGGACCAATCTGTTCTATAGATGAAGTTATATCAACTTGACCATTTTTCACTAAACGAGGACCTGCGCCTAAAATATCTGTAGCGCTATCCCATGGAGTATTTAAAATCTGATTTACTACTAAATCATCGCCTATATTTAAACCTGATAATATATTTTTCCCATTACCTGTTGCAGATACAACAATTTCACCAGGTCTTAAAAGGCTATTGCCACTATTTATTTTTACAATTTTATTATCTTTTACTACATATTCAATACCACTATTATCTGTACCTGTGGATTTTCCATAATATTGATTATATAACATTACACTATCACTTGTTCTTGTGCCGTTTAAAACCAGAAACGTATACATCTCCATTTTTACTTTGCACAATACCACTATAACTTACATCACCAATATAAGGTGTTCCATCTGCTAATACACCAAATCCAGTGCGTGTCAAATACATAGAAGAAACTAAATCTCCTGCAATTTTAGTTACACCATATAATTCCTTACCAGAACCAAAAATAAGAAGCATTTTCAGCTACTGCCGCATTTACATAATCAGACATAGCAGAAACTGTATTTTTTGCCATCTTATCTCCGCCACCTAAAAACAGGTACAAAATTTAAAAATATTTAGGACTAACTTCTACTAACTGAGCATGTTGTTTTACACCTGATTTTTTGCTGTAAATAAGAAAATCTGTGTTAAATCCTGGCTCTAATTCTTTAGTAATGCTATATTCATAAATCTTTTTGCACATCTATATACAATCTTCGAGGATTATTTAATTCTCCCATATCAAATGCACTATTATCTGTTACTTTTATAACAACACAACTTGTTTTATCATCACTATATACTTCTAAAAACAGACTGTATCATCATTTACATTGATACCACTTAAATATTGTTTATTTATAGGTTCAGAAAAATCTACCATTATATCGCCATTTGGCTGTTGTTTTACATCATATTTTGTATCAGCATTTATATCAAAAACAACTCTAACTTTATCTGATGCTTTACTAAAACGAATAGAATTTATCATAGATTTTTCTATTTTTTCTGTAGTTATTTTAGTTTGTATATTCTTGGCTGAATTATTCTTTGCATTTGCGACAGGTAATTGGAATAAACATATTCCCACCATCATAAATATAAATTAATTTTTTTTAAATTCTATCTTTTTATTCCTTTTGTATCTCATATATTTTATCAATTAAATTTATTTACTAAGAAAAAAAGACTGCTAAAGCAGCCTTTTTTTATTCTTCTATTTTACGTTCATGTCCATTTGATTTTTTACTAATTCTAGTAATTTTATCCATATATTCAAGAGCTTTACCAGTACCAATAGCTACGCAAGTCAATGGATCATCTGCTAAATAAGTAGTAATGCCAGTTTCTTTTTGAATTAAGCTATCTAATCCATAAAGCATAGCACCGCCACCAGTCATGATAATACCTCTATCCATAATATCAGAAGATAATTCTGGTGGAGTATCTTCTAATACACGTTTTACACATTGTACAATGGAAGATACTGGTTCAGCCAAAGCTTCACTTACTTCATCAGATTTTACTTCAATTGTTTTTGGAAGTCCTGTAATCAAATCGCGACCACGAATTTCAATTTTTTCATCACGAGCTCCTGCAAAAGCTTGTCCTACTTCAATTTTAATAATTTCAGCTGTGCGTTCACCGATCATTACATTATGTTTATTTTTTATATAAGTGATAATGCAATCATCAAATTTATCACCAGCCATGCGAAGTGAATCGCTTACTACTACACCACCTAAGCTGATTACAGCGACATCAGTTGTTCCTCCACCGATATCTACTACCATGCAACCATTTGGTTCAGCTACATCAAGACCTGCACCCATAGCAGCTGCCATTGGTTCTTCAATAAGTTCAGCATGACTTGCTCCAGCTTGCATTGCAGCTTCTTGAACAGCTCTTTTTTCTACTGTAGTTATACGAGAAGGTACACATATCATGACACGAGGTCTAAACATAAAACGACGTCCAGATACTTTACCTATAAAATATCTAATCATTTGTTCAGTAATATCATAATTAGCGATAACACCATCTCTAAGTGGTCTTATAGCTACAATATTTCCAGGAGTACGTCCAATCATACGACGAGCGTCTTCACCAATAGCTAAAATACGATTAGTATCATTATCTATAGCCACAACGGAAGGCTCACGCATAACAATACCTTTACCTTTTATATAAATAAGGACATTCGCTGTTCCAAGGTCAATCCCAATATCCATGGACATTCCAAACATTTATCCTACTTCCCTTCTCTTACCAAATTATAAGTTAATTATCTAGTTTTAATACTTTATAATATATAATACATATATTAATTTGGCAAGAAAAAGCTACTTTAAATACGATTAGCTCAAAATAAATATTATTTCTAAATTTTAATATAATTCCTTCTATATATAGTTATATTTATTAAATTTATCTTAATATATTTTCCTTTTATTATAATAAACATAACTTATATTTATATTCATAAAAGTTATGGATAAGATAATTGACAATCAATATTTCAAGTGTTATTATGTGGTCATAATAATTAGTATAAAACTTAGGGGGTATATTATAATGTTTAAAGGTAAAGTTGTCATTGTTGGAGCTAGTAATGTAGGTTCTGCTGTTCTTACAAAACTTTTAGATTTCCAACTTGCTTCTGAAATTGCACTTATCGACTTAAATGAAAATAAATGTAAAGGTGAAGCTCTTGATGCTAATGATGCCACATCTTGTATTCATAGCTTAAATATCAGAACTTACCATGGTGATTACTCTGATTGTAAAGATGCTGACTTAATCATCATTACTGCTGGTCCTAGTATTAAACCTGGTGAAAAAGCTGACCGTCTTATCTTATCTAAAACAAACTGCAAAATCATGAGCAGTGTTATGTCCGAAATCACTAAATACACTAAAGATGCTCTTATCCTCATGATTACAAATCCTCTTGATATGATGGCAAATCAAATAATTGAGAAAAGTCGCGGTAATGATAAACACGGAAGTTGCGGAATGGGGATTTATAATACAATTCTACGATATAAAAAACAGATTTATACGCTCACATCGTCATGGTCATATTATATGAATATGTTCAAAAGAATGGGAATTACGTTATCTGAGCAGGAAGAAAAATTATTTAATCCTTTCAAAAATCCTGGGCTTCGAGACCATTACGATGAAGATCTCGATTTCATGATATCGCATGTACATGCTGTAAATAATGATCAATTACTTAATGGATATGACACTATTGTGTTTGAAAATGGTCAGGGGCTTCTTTTGGATCAAAATAATACTGAATATTACCCACATCTTACACCATCAAATACTGGTATTAAGAATCCTGTCAGAATTATAAAGGCTATAAGATGGACATGGATGAGAGTTAATATAGAAGCTTTGTTATGTGACACGTACATATATGACGCGGCATGGAGCCGGTGCGTTCCCAACTGAATGATAATAAGGAAGAAATTAATCCGGACATCAAAGATTTAAACCAATGTTCCAAATCCACATCAGGATACTTTGAGATATGGGAAGTTAAATGTTGAAGAACTATATGAAAGATGTCAAGCAGACATAATAAATGCAGGTCTTCCGTGTCAAAAAACATTAGCCATAACTCATTTTTAAAGAATATTGGGAGTCAGTTGCACTTATACGTGAAACGTTCAAGAAAAGTAACTGGGGACTTAGTATTTTTCATAAGGAAGAGAATTAAATTGAATAGAGTAAAAGAACAAATTATGCAATTATCACAAAAACCAGAATGTATAGATTTAATGCTGCATGATGATTTAAAAAACGATTATTCTTTCAGGACAAATATTCAAGATATAGCATCTTTACTGAGTGGAATATTAAATATTATGCAGCAAGCAAATCTTACTGATAAAGAGCTTGCTGAACTAGAACAATTATATAATGAAAGATATGAAACTAATAAGTCTGGATTGGGAACCAGTAACTGTATTACATGGTAGAAAGGTGATTT